>ERZ1048686.495-NODE-495-length-37895-cov-6.474841_pt1 | contig 37895 bp, 35 predicted proteins | sample MGYA00383099_ERZ1048686 | MGnify/ENA primary metagenome ERZ1048686 (study PRJEB29581, sample SAMEA5548369) | metagenome | biome: marine; feature: coastal; material: water | depth 25 m | study: Short-term variability in the microbial, nano- and picoplankton... | reverse complement strand
CAAGGCCTCTACGTATTCAGCCTGCCATGTCGACAGCAATTAGTCCGCCGTCTCTTGGTGCTAAGTTTTGAGCAGGGCCAGCAGTGACGAGTGGCTTTTCACTCGCCTCTGCGGCCCTAGTTTTCAATCAAATTACGTAGGGATTTTGCTGCAAACGACGCCCCACTAAACCCTGACTAGAGTACAAATTTTATTTCCTGAAGGATCGCGCAGGTAAGCTAAGTACAGCGGACCCATACCACCCTCACGAACCCCGGGCGGTTCTTCACAGGCTACCCCACCGCTCGCTAGACCCGCAGCATGCCATGCATCTGCAGCTTCTGTCGTTGCCGCAGCAAAACCTATCGTTGAGCCATTACCATGGCCTGCAGGATTGCCGTCGATAGGCTGACTTAACGCAAAAATACCCGTGTCCGTCATATAGAACACGCGACCTTTTTCGTCGATAACACCGGGACCGTACCCCAAGGCGCCCAACGTTGCGTCGTAAAATGCCTTTGACGCTTCGATATCATTGGCGCCGACCATAATGTGGCTAAACATAACGCTATCCTTCTGGTTAACTGTTGAGAATGTTCTCACCCTGCAAGGTTACTAAATGCTGGGTTCGAAGGTGATCCTAAATCTTACGTTTAGCCAAGTCACACTCTTTATTTGAGAAAGACCATGGCGCCATTACTGTGCGCCTCTTAACTCCGACTCAAATAACTTTAAAATTCGTCGATACTGATCCAACCAGCTTTCAGGATGAACGTAACCGTGGGGCTCAAGGGGATACGACGCCAGTTCCCAATGCTCTTTCTCAAGCTCTATGAGGCGCTGAACAAGACGCACCGAATCTTTGTAGAACACATTGTCATCTAGCATGCCGTGGCTAATGAGTAGCGCCCCCTCGTAACCCTCAACGAACTCTATAGGAGAACTCCGATGATGGGCTTCAGGGTCGACTGCAGGCGTGTTGAGAATATTCGCCGTATAGGAGTCATTGTAGTGTCGCCAATCCGTGACGGGACGCAGAGCTGCTCCGGCAGTAAATATCTCCGGGGCCTTAAACAGAGCCATAAAGGCCATAAACCCACCGTAAGAACCACCATAGACGCCTACGCGATTGGGGTCCCCTCCGTGTTTTTCAACCAACCATTGCACGCCGTCTATGAGGTCTTCGAGTTCTGGCGTGCCCATTTGACGATAAATCGCCGTTCGCCAATCACGCCCATAACCACGGCTAGCCCGATAGTCCATATCCAACACGTGGTAACCACGTTCAGTCAGAAGGTTGTGAAACATCTGCTCTCGAAAATAGTAGGGGAATTTGTGATGCGTATTTTGGGTATAACCCGCACCGTGAACGAACATCACAATGGGGCGCAAACCCTCGAAATCCCCCTGAGCCGGATAGAATTTTGACCAAATCGGTTTTTCAACGCCATGCCGAGATGGGATTGCGACAAATTCGGGGTTCTGCCAGTCAATAACAGAATAGGCGTCGTTAATGGTGTCAGTCTGTGAACTGAGATCCCCATTGACTAAATCCACAACGACCGCTTGCGTCGGTCGATAGGTCTCGGAAAAAAGCACTAACGCCTGAGTGCCTGTAGGATGCAGAGAAAAGCCTTCTACACCCTTGAGCTCTGTCAAACGAACCATTTTTTGAGAAGCAGCATTCAGGCGGTAGACATCGTACTGAGTTGGGTGGGCACGGTTACTCAACACCAGCGCCGACTCCCCATCGGGTAGCCAGGCAACATCGGTGACTTCGAATTCTCCCTGACTGTGTTGCACCACTTCGCCGTCCCCACGAGTCGTGTACAGATGGCTATATCCAGAGGCTTCCGACAGCCACCAAATTTGATCGCCGCCAGGAATCCAGCCAACATCGTTGAACTGCCAGTTGATCCATGCCGGGTCGTGCAGGTGCTCGATCAAGTTTAGCTCTCGAGTTTCAGCCGTCAGTCGCAGTGTCCAGCGATCCTTATTGTCGATAGCGTGCACTTGCACCACCGCATCAGCACCCTGATCGTGCCAAATGAGACGTTCAAAACTGACCGGCCGTGGATTTTCGGCATCGTGAACGGGTATATCTTGGGCACTCTTTAAATCCGCCAATGGATCTAAATCAATGCCGGGAAGCGCTGCCATGCTCAACTCATACCGCTGCCGGTTGTGCATGTCTAAGAGCCACAATGCCTGCGATTTTGGCGACTCTCGACCCACCAAGCGGCGCACGTCTTCAACATCGACGTACCCCGAGCGGGTCACATAATGGGGCATTTTGTCGGCTTTGTTGTTATCTGCGGTCGCAGCAGTCACTGACACCAATAACCAACGTCCATTTGGCGACAGTGCGCTATTAACCAACTGATGATCAGCACCCAAGTACCAAGGGGTTACCCCTGATGTCATCGCCTGCGCTTGCTCCACGCTTTGGTCAAACTGCACTTGTTGCGCAAGCCGCTCACGCTCTAAGGTGGCAAACAGTCTCAGCTGATCCTGAGCTAAGCCATCCTCAGAAATCGCGTGGGGGGCCTCCTCAAATACCAAGGGCGTTAAAGCCCCCACACCGCCACTGGCCAGATCAACGCGCCACCATCGTTGGTCGGCCTGAAAAAATACCGCGTCACCTGCGGGTGAAAATTGAGGCCGACTCGCAGGTGTAGTTCCAGCAAATAAAACGCGGTGGGTCTTTTTGTTCAGATCGCGCAAGACCACAGCGCCAGCATGAATACTAACGGCCAAGCCACTGGCCGAGTGAACTCTGGGGTTTGGGCCATCGCTTCGGGCTAACTGCGATGCGGAAACAACCACAGGGTCGCCCGCCCCGGTCATAGCAAAGGTATCTCTTAGAGTACTGCCTGCGCGTTTGGCCCGGTAAAAATAGCCACCGTCATCTAGCTGCCACCAGGCTGCCTCTACCGGCGCACCAATCCAATCAGGGTCCGCCATGATCGTTTTGAGGTCCGCAGCGTTCCCTACTGGCCCGACTACGAGGATGAGTGCACACAAAACGGCAGCAACCGTCCGCTGGTAATTCATAAATTTCATAGCTGTACCTTGTTTCAAAAACCCGGCCAAAAGTGTCAGAAGGCGCTCATAGTGACTTCCGGTCTGTCACGAAAACCTATTAACCTCGATTGGTTCCCGATGCTTAGTCGGACTCATAGGTGTCGGAATAATCTAAAACTGCCTTAGACCTCCGCATTAGGCTAATCTAAAAACAGTTTATCTTGCTTGTCATCACTGACAGGCGGAAATATCCCATGTCCCCTACCCTGCGCCAAGATGCTAAGTTAACGCCATCTTACGCGCTCAAGGGCAGGATTAATGAGGCAACTTACAAAGCTTTTTGGCACAGCCGTTATTTTTTTTGGACTGACTGTTTGCAATGCTCTGAGCAGTGAAACCTCGCCTCACTTTGATACGCTGATTCGCGGCGGAATAATTTATGACGGGGCGGGCAACGCGCCTTTTGTCGGAGACCTGGGCATAACAGACGATCGCATTACAGCACTGGGCGCTCTTCAAAACGCGACGGCTGATACTGTTATTGACGCCCAAGGCAAGGCCGTCAGCCCGGGCTTTATCAACATGATCGGCTGGGGTGTCACCAGCCTTATCATCGATGGTCGAGGCCTAAGTGATATTACCCAGGGCATCACACTTGAAGTCTTTGGTGAGGGAAATTCGATGGGGCCATTGAGCCCCGCCATGAAAAAAGAATTTCCCAAATATTGGGGTGGACTGAGTCCCGAGTGGACTTCCTTAGGAGAGTACTTAGAGTTTTTAGAGAATAAGGGTGTCGCGCCAAACGTCGCCTCCTTCATAGGCGCCACAACACCACGAATACATGTACTAGGGCAGGACGATGTTGATCCAAGTCCAGAACAAATGCAGCGCATGCAAGAGCTGGTTCGAGAAGCCATGCGCGAGGGTGCTGTAGGCGTTGCCTCATCGCTCATTTACACGCCCGCCAGTTTTGCGGAGACCGAAGAATTGATCGCTCTGGCGAAAGCAGCCTCAGAATATGGAGGCATCTATGCCTCGCACCTTCGTAACGAGGGCAAGCAAATTTTCAGCGCCCTAGAAGAACTGCTTACAATTGCCAGAGAAGCCGAGATACCCGCTGAGATTTACCACATTAAAATCGCGCATCCCCCCTCATGGGACCGCTTCGACTCAGTGCTTGCACGTATTGAAGCAGCCCGCGCTGAAGGCCTCAAAATAACCGCCGATATGTACCCCTACCCTGCTGGCTCGACGGGTTTGGATGCCGTCATGCCCGCCTGGGTCAAAGCCGGCGGCATCGACGCGTGGATAGCACGAATGCAAGACCCGGATACCCGTCAGACCCTGGCTCAGCAGATGAGAGAGGACTCAGATGATTGGGACAACCGCCTCGCAAGCGGTGGGGCAGAAACCGTGATGTTGGTTGAATTTCAAAATCCAAAGCTCAAACACCTCGCGGGGAAGACCCTTGCAGAAGTTGCGCTTATGCGAAAACAAAGCCCCGAAGAAACGGCCATGGATTTGGTCATTGAGGATAGAACGCGCGTTGGGGCCATGTACTTTAATCAGTCTGAAGACGTCGTTCGAAAAGCCATCCAACAGCCTTGGGTAAGCTTTTGTACTGACGCGGTCACCATCGCCGCTGAGGGCGATGCCCTACTGAACCACCGACACCCTAGGACCTACGGCACCTTTCCGAGAGTGCTAGGACATTACGTACGGGAATTAAATTTACTGACCCTTGAGCAAGCCATTTACCGTGCCAGTGGTTTGCCCGCCACCAACCTGTCGTTACGCAACCGTGGCTTTCTCCGGGAGGGTTATTTTGCCGATGTCCTTGTGTTTGATCCCGAAACCATAATTGATCAAGCAACGTTTCAACGACCCCATCAATATGCCGTTGGTATGGAGCATGTATTCATCAACGGCATTGCGGTGATTGCAAACAGCGTGCCTACTGGTGCCACTCCCGGTCGTGTCGTCCGAGGCCCAGGCTGGACAGGGTGGCAATGACTGCCCGCCCCGCACCCACCCAGACGTCAGGTCGGGTACAATCGCTGTTTTGCGCGATTTCAAGATTCTATGGACCACCACAGCCCTCTTAAAAGTCCTTCTCCACAAGCTTGGACCGACTGCGTACTCAGTGATTTTGATGCCTTTCTTCTAGACCACGCTGCTGCCGAAAAAAAGGCGTCCGGCATGGCGCTGTCGATGGTATCCCACTACCCGGACCGGCCCCGGTTAGTGCTCGCGATGGCAGAACTTGCAGTCGAGGAAATGGTCCATTTTCGCGAAGTCATAAAAATCATTCAGGCTCGTGGACTAACGCTCGGTGCCGACGTAAAAGACCCATACGTCAATTGTATTAGGAGCCTGTTACGCCAAGGCTCCGAACTTTATCTTCTAGATCGACTGCTAACCGCCGGCGTTATCGAAGCCCGCGGCGCCGAACGCTTTGGCTTAATTGCAGAAGCACTTCCGGAGGGTGAATTAAAAACGTTCTACCGCTCGATAACACGGTCTGAAGACCGACACTTCGAACTCTTCCTAGATCTCGCCTCCGAATATTTTTCTGCTGAGATTATCGAGTCCCGCTGGCAGGAAATTCTGACTTTCGAAAGTCAGGTGGTTAGCGAGCTGCCGATTCGTGCAGCACTCCATTGAGCGGCGGCACCGATACTGTCATCGAAAAGTACCTATCGCTGTATGCTTTGCTGCCCGCACTACCAAGGTTTAACCAGCGCTGGAATCACGTCATGGTCGTGCCCTGTTTCAAGGAGCACCCTGACTGCTTTATGCGCATCCCGACACCGCCCTCGGGCCAGTCTCTGCTGGTCATTGGCGTTCTGAACCGGCCTGAAACAGATCCAGATCTCAATGCAAATGCCCTGCTACGGCACTACGTAAAAGAGAACACGAGCAGCTCACCACTGCCGGGGCTCACATTGTGCCCTCTCGCACCCGCCGTCACTCTGCTCATGATAGATTTAGAGCACATCGAGGGAGCAACTCCAAAATCGGAGGGTGTAGGCAGAGCGAGGCGAGTGGGCTGCGATCTGGCACTTTGGCTTATCCGGCAGGGTCATATCGAGTCCGAGTGGATTTATTCTTCCGACGCCGATGCCCAGTGGCCCTCACACTACCTCAGCCAATCTTGGCCCAGTGACGCAGCAGGCATTGCCCTTCCGTTTCAGCATGTCGTGGATAGTGAGGCGCCACTCAACCAAGCCACATTAATCTATGAGTTATGGCTACATCATTATATTTTGGGCCTCGAATCCTCCGCATCACCTTACGCTTTTCACACATTGGGTAGCAGCTGTGGCTTCAATGCGCGCTGCTATGCAGCCGTCCGTGGCATGCCTTTACGCGCTGGGGCAGAGGACTTTTACCTGCTCAACAAACTCGCAAAAATGGGGCAAATCTTCAGACCCGCTGGCCCTCCTGTGCTAATTCAAGCTCGCGCCTCAGACAGAGTGCCTTTTGGCACCGGCCCAGCGGTCGCCCGTTTAATGGCATCAGGAAAGCCGCAGTTGACGCCCTTTTTTTACCACCAAAATAATTTCAATGCGCTAAAGCAAGTTCTTGAATGCTTCCCGCAGTGGCTTACCCGTCAGGAGCCCGAGATCCACCAAAATTTATTGCGGCTTCTCCCCGAAGCCCTTGCTGATGCAGCGACAGCTCAATTGCTGAAACTTGGGTTACCACAGGCGATCAAACACGCACGAAGCAACAGCGGAAATGTCCAACAACGTGAGCGTCAGCTTCATACTTGGTTCGACGGATTCAAAACCCTTAAATTTCTCAATGGTTTGCGAGATTCGACGAGCGGCCATCAAAATCTTCTGCAAGTGTCAGACAACGCCTACCAGCCTCTGACAACAGAGGCTTTAGGCGCAATGCGAGATGCTATGGTCAGCCAATGGGGCTGGCAACTACAGCAGGGGGCTGCGTAATACTTTAGTGGCGCAACAAGCGCCTAAAAGGCTTTAGAATCCATTACAATTACAATAAATAAATAGAGAAAGCGCTATGTTCGATAGAGTGATGGCCGTGATGCAAGACGATCTCGTGTTGTTGGCCCTGCCAGCCTTCTTTGCCGCCTTAGGCGTTGAATTATTATGGGCTAGAAAACAGTTTAGGCCCGTTTACGAGAGCCAAGATTTTTGGGCTTCCATGCGCATCATGGTGTTGACCGTGTTTGTGGATTTACTGCCCAAACTCGGTGGCATTTTCCTGATGTTCCTCTGTTACGACCTGTCACCGTTGAAAGATACGGTAAGCCGCACCATCCCCTGGTGGATCGTGCTGTTTTTCCTTGATGACCTCACTTATTACCTATTTCATCGAGCCAACCATGAAGTGCGTTGGATGTGGGCGGGACACTCATCGCATCACAACTCGCAGTATTATAATTTAGGAACAGCGCTGCGCCAGGGCGTAGGGGAGCGGGTTGCAAAGTATTTGTTTTGGTGTCCTCTAGCCTTACTGGGCTTCGATCCGGTGATGATCGTTACCATGATGAGCATAAGTCTCATTTATCAATACTGGCTACATACCGAAGCGATTGATCGAATGCCCAAGTGGTATGAATTTATCTTTAACACACCCTCCCACCACCGGGTGCATCATGGTTCTAACACCCGCTACCTTGATCGCAACCACGCCGCCGTACTTATTATTTGGGACAGGCTGTTGGGTACCTTTAGTGAGGAGCTTGTATCGGAGCCCGTGCGCTATGGATTAACCCAAAACATAACCTCCCAACGGGTGCTTGATGTAGCCTTTGGGGAGTACGGCAATATGTCGCGAGATGTAAAACGGGCAGCGCGTTGGCAAGACAAGCTCGCGTATTTGTTTAAAGCCCCGGGGTGGAGCCATGATGGTCCCGACAAGCGCTCTAATACGCTGCGTCAAGAGGCCGGTTTAGATTAGAGCAACGGAGATCGACTTACTCTGGGGCTTTGCAGATAACCTTCGCATACCATGTCCCAATTTCGATGGATCTAGCTGCGCTAAAGATCAACGAAACACGTCGACAGCAGAGTAAATCTTGAGAGCTCGGAACCGTGTGTGCACCGGCGCCTAGGGTTCGAGCAGACGGTATTCGACTTCAACAACGCTGCATGCCAAAATTTGTGTTCACCCTATGATGACGTCACAGCAATGAGTCGTTTTAAAAATATGGTCGGTCAGTGGTTCTTTGCTCTGCTTACGAGTTGGACTCTGCCAGTTGCTGCGGCAGACGATGCCTCACTTCAGATCTCGTTGGAAGGTGGCGCATTTAACGCGAAATTTAAATTCTTTGATGCAGCTGATGGCTGTCCCAGCTATAACGACATTCCCGGCGCGACAAATTTCCTAGGCGGCGTTCGCGCGTCTGATAAGGGCAGCAGCAAAAAGTTACCCCTGAATACCCCCATCCATGTATTTTTATTCAAACCCAGAGATACACCGGGCATTTCTGCAGCCGGTGGCTCAACGGAAATCAGACGGCGGGCGCTTCAGCTGACCTTAAGCGGGGATGCCTCTCTCAGATACACCGAATTCAATGATCACGTACCCAGCTGGGAAGCCTCTGACAACCTGCGCGTAGCGCCGGCAGAAAGTTGCTTAGCCCCTGAAGACTCGGCACCCCAGCCAGCAACACTACCAACGCCCGACTCCGCCGCAAAAACAGAAACTCCTGACACTTGAAACACCGCCAAAAAAACACTCGCACCTTGCGAATGTCCACCGAATCAGGTTACTGGCATTATTGTGACGATCAATTTATCAATACAGGCCGCTAGTCAGGTCTAACGGACTTTCAGCCAGCTAGCAGCATGGCGTGCGATGACATGTCAGAGAGAGCTAGACTGGGCCAAGCCACGAGGGAGCGACGAGATCGTTTTATCCTCTCTCAGCGTGCACGCTGTAAGCGCATAAAAAGGAAAAAATATGAACAGACTGTGTTTGCTTTTCGCTATCACACTGGCACCGCTGTTGTTCTCAGCTGCCGGCACTGCAACGGAGACAGATCGACTGTTTGCGAACATCAAGGACGACGTCCTACCCCGAGGAGAAGGTCAGGGACAGTATGATCAACTCATCATTCGAGGCGCTTATTTAATCGACGGCACCGGAGCGCCTGCAACCGGGCCCGTGGATGTCGTTGTGGAAGAAAACCGTATCACTAAAGTCACAACAGTCGGCACTCCCGGCATTGCCATCGACCCTGAGGACCGACCGGCATTGCTCGATGGGGCTAACTTGAAGACCCGGGAAATCGATGCCCATGGCAAGTACTTGCTACCAGGCTTCGTTGACTCCCACACGCATATTCACGCACCCGATAAACGTCAAAAAGTTCCTGCTGACTACATCTTTAAGCTTTGGTTGGGCCATGGCGTTACCAGCACACGAGAGGTGTTTGGTTCCGACGGTGAAAGCCGGCTTTTAGCCTTAAAAGCACTAAGCGAAAAAAACGCCATTACCGCGCCTCGCATTACCGCTTTTCCCTACTTCGCCATGCCTGCAGATGGCGACGAAAAATTACCGGCCATAAGCTCTGCCGAGGATGCCAGAAAAAGAGTCCGCTACTTAAAGCGCATCGGCGCCGACGGCATTAAATTTATGGGAGCCCCAGAAGATATTTTGTGGGCAGCGTTAGACGAGGCTGAGCAACAGGGTCTGGGCACGACAATGCATCACGCTCAGTTAAACGTAGCCCACGCCAATGTGCTGGACACCTCAAGCCACGGTCTGGATTGCATGGAACACTGGTACGGACTGCCTGAGGCGCTGTTTACTGACAAAGTCATACAAGACTATCCCTCTGACTACATCTACAGCAACGAACAGCAGCGCTTTGCGCAAGCCGGACGTCTATGGAAGCAGGCCGCAGGACCAGGAACCGAGCGCTGGAATGAAGTCATGGCGACGTTGCTCGAACGGGATTTTTGTTTAAGCCCCACGTTCACCATCTATTTAGCCAGCCGAGATCTTATGCGTGCGTACACCGCCGAGTGGCACTACGAATATACTGCCCCCGCACTATGGGATTTCTACCGTGCCAGTCGCGAGAAACACGGCTCATTCTTTTTTAATTGGACAACTCAGGACGAGATCGAGTGGAAACACAACTATCAGCTGTGGATGCAATTCGTTAACGAGTATAAGAATCGCGGAGGCAAAGTCGTCGTCGGTAGCGATACCGGCTATATCTATAGCCTTTATGGCTTTGGTTACATACAGGAACTAGAACTTTTACAAGAAGCCGGTTTCCACCCACTCGAGGTAATTCGTGCTGCCACCCAAATAGGCGCTCAGGTTCTGGGGAAAGAGAGCGAACTCGGCACGGTGCAAGTAGGGAAGAAGGCAGACCTCATCATTGTCGATGAAAACCCGCTGCATAATTTGAAGTCACTTTACGGCACTGGCGTACCCAAATTGAATGAGAAAAATCAGAGGGTCGAACGTGTTGGTGGCGTTCGATGGACCATTAAGGATGGCATTGTTTACGACGCCCGTGCCCTTCTAGCCGATGTTCGCGCCATGGTGCGAGCGCAGAAATTAGAAGCGGGACTTGACCCAAAAATTCCGATGTCTGTCGAGCAGTAGAAACATTGCAGCCATCCAATAAAGTGCACTGCATAGACGTCTACGGCGCCAAAGATTCAATGATTGCAGGGCCTCGACCGACAACAAGGTCAACCGCGATCCGAGTCAGGCTTCAAGCAGCACCTAGGCGAGCTAATCTTGCTGGACAGGTTATGACCAATGCAATGCCATCCCAGCCCCACAGCAGTTACTGAACGCATAATCAAGCGGCTGGTTTATTAAATAGGCCTTACGGGCAAGGCCACAAGAGACCCTTGAAGGGCTCATGGCCTAAAGCGACCGAAAGACGTTTTAGGCGATTATCGCCACACCTGCCTTTAGACCTGCTCTAGTCACAGTCACAGGCTCAGTCCGTCATATCCTGATAGGGATTATCTGTAGGCAAGGAAATGCTGTTGGCGAAACCTTTTATCGAAATGCAGGTTTCGCTGATATCAATATTTGCTTCATCGATCATATCCTCACCAAACCGGTAAATGGGTGCGTACTCACCCAGATCGGCGGCTCGGAGATAATTTTCCGATGCCTTTAAACTCGACTCGCGCTTTTTCGTGTAGGCAGTCATGGCCGCCTCACCGTAACGCTTGCTCAGCATGGCCTCGGTCCGGCTAGGGGACAATACGACCGCCGATGCATTATTGCCACCGAACCCCTTCGAGTTGAGGATCGCCACTTCCAAGTTCTCGGGGGCTGTTGTTTGGTGATCGGGACCCATTTTCAAGCGCTCCTGATGAACGTCATCGGCAATCGCGTCGATCGTCGGGATACCCGGCAAGATGCCGTATTTGAAACTGCCCAAAGCCGTCGCGAGTTGATCCGCACTTGCCGGGGCAATGGTGTGACCCAAGTAGGCCTTTACAGCGACAACAGGCCATTCCTTGATATCGAAGGCCTCAGCAACTTGGTCGAAAATCTGCGACTCAGATACGCGGTTTTGAGGGGTACTTGATCCATGGGCCAAAACAAAGCTTTTGTCCTGAACTCCGGCTTTGCCAACGACCGCAGACGCCGCTGCAACCGCCTTAGCCATGCTGATATGGTTGCCCGGACCGGGAGCACTGATCGATTTTTTTGTGCCGTCGGCATCGACAAAAACGTCTGTCACCGATCCTAAACAAGGCGCTCCTAGTTCAACGGCTAAGGCATCATCCATCAAAATGAAGTATTGGCATGACTCGCCAATCGTGAAGCCACAATTGTCTCCAAAGGGGCGACTTGCTCGGCGATGGTCTACCTCATCAGTGCCGTACAGCTTCATCATGTTGGCATCGGTTGCGAGTGCTCCCATGGTTCCAAAGCCATCCATGAGCTCTGGGCCAATAGGTGCTTCGCTATTGCCTACCATCGCCACTCGAACTTTCCCGGCTTTTAGGTCGGACACGGCATGGCGTAAATTGGATAAAAACGTTGCGCAAGCTGCGACCGAACTACTGGCGATGCCCACGTTTGCTAGCACATAGGCATTAATAAAATCTGTCGGCATGGAATTTACACCCATTACCAAGGCCTTAGTGGTAACCCGCTCTCCTTTCATGCGCGCCTGGTGCATGCCTCCGTAGGCTTCTTTACCCATCTGACCAAACCCACTACTGGAGTAAACCCCCACCTCATCTGGCTCAATATGTTCAAGAACGGTATTCCACTCGATACCCAAAGCCCGCAAAGCATCGGTTGCTCCGAATAGCGCCATTTGTAAACCACGGGGCTGAAAGCGCGAATTGTAAAGGTCGGCTATTTCAAACCCACTGGGTAACTGCCCCGCGGCTTTCACCGGAAAGTCCCGAAAATTATCTAATTTGACCTCAAGGTTCCCAGTGACGGTGACCTGCACTTGTCCGTCATGGAAGGGCTCTACAGTCCAACCGTCAGGCAGCTCGGTAGGAAGTTGATCCGTCGCTAGTCCGAACTTCAAGGATTCACTGGTTTCTCCTGACGCACTGCGTAAAGACGCCGGGGACTGCCAGTGCAACGCGTCAACATCAAAAACAGAGGCTTCGACCCGCCGCACCAAAGTTCCGTTAAGCACTTGCTCACGATAACGTTGAGCGACCTGAGACGCCGTCATGGCACTATTTGATCTCTCGTCTTCTATTGGAAGGAAGTCGGTTTCGCCCTCGGGTTTAACCAAATTCATCATGACCGCCAAAGCAACCAGCGTTTGCTGCTGTTCGGCCTCCGGCAGCAGATCAATCACCATACGGCGGAAGCTCTGAAACCCCGAGGTCCTGCCCGCGGCATTTACCCCGCCCATACTGACAATGACTGGCAAACGCATCGGCTAATCTCCCACTGCATGGATTGCTGTTAACCCGGCGATTTTATCGCTGTTCCCTCAGCACATGCCAATCTAGATTTATTCGCAATACACAGCCCCGCGCCAATCACGCCAATAATGCTGCTGGCAACGGCCGAAAACTCGCCAGCCGACCGTCGCAACCCCTGTTGCCACTGCACTCTCGAGGATTTTTCAGGAATCTTTTTATCACCGCAGGCAATGGAAAATTGACAACCCGCAATGGGTAAAGACAAAGATCCAGAGTCACCCCCTAAACACGGTGAGCCATTAAAAACTCTATGAAAAGGATCGATAGAATCCATGAATCCGGCTACCGCGGCCCGCTCCCACTGTTCTGGGTCGACTTTTATAAGGGGTCAGCCCTATTTTTGAACGGGATTGAGGGAGACACTTACAACCATAAGGAATATAGGAATGATTTTATATTCTTTTTAACGGTTAATGGGTTTGCGTAGAGTCGCAGCATTAAATCAGCGACCCATTGCGCCATGTATAAATACACCCCCATCGATCAAGCTATTGTAGACGCTAGAGTCAGCCAGTTTTCCGAGCAGATGACGCGCTATCTAGCGGGCACATTGCCGGAGGAGCAATTCATGCCTCTGCGTCTACAGAATGGCCTGTATATCCAGCGGCATGCGCCCATGCTCCGAGTCGCCATTCCCTACGGCACATTGGCGGGCTATCAGTTGCGCCACCTAGCGCACATTGCACGTCAATACGACCGTGGCTATGGCCACTTCACAACCCGGCAAAATATTCAGTTCAACTGGTTAGCACTGGAGCAGGTGCCCGTGGTTTTGGGAGAGCTCGCGACGGTTCAAATGCATGCCATTCAAACCAGTGGGGCCTGTGTTAGAAACACCACCACCGACCCCTTGGCCGGTACGGTGCCAAATGAGGCCATCGACCCTCGAGTGGTGTGTGAGCTCATTCGCCAGTGGTCGACCTTTCATCCGGAATTTGCGTATTTACCTCGAAAATTCAAAATTGCAGTGGTAGCCACTGAGGAAGATCGCGCGGCTATCGAGGTCCATGACGTTGGCATTCGCATCAAAAAGCATGTGATCCACGGACTCGCTTTTGACCTCTGGGTTGGGGGCGGTCTGGGGCGGACGCCGCTTTTAGGGCATCGCCTGCTAGCAGACCTGCCATTAGACGAGTTAAGAAACTGGCTCACTGCGGTGCTGCGTGTCTACAACCTCGCAGGCAGGCGTGACAACAAGTACAAGGCTCGGATTAAAATTTTGGTGAACGCCATGGGGGTGGAGGCCTTCCGTGAAGCCGTAACCCACCGCTATCTCACTGATCATGATAGCGATTTAAAAATCAGCCCCGAAACATTTGAAGAGTTGAAGGGCAGTTTCGCTTGTCACCTCAAGCCGCAACCGGCTGAGGGACATCAAGGCTCACCCGATTTCCAGCGCTGGTATCGGCAAAACACTAAGCCCCATCGCATTATGGGCTACCGCTCGGTGTTTATTTCATTAAAACGTCCTGGCACTGCGCCGGGTGACGTTACCGCACTGCAAATGGACGTCATTGCTGACTTGGCAGATCGTTTCAGCCAATCGGAAATACGCACGACCCACGATCAAAATTTGATATTGCCCCATGTGGCCGAGAGCGATCTCAAGGAATTGCTGCAGACCCTCAGTGCACATGATTTAGCGCACCCCAACTTGGGGCTTATCTCTGACAGCATTGCCTGCCCCGGCCTGGACTTTTGCAGCCTAGCCAATGCCCCTTCACTGTCCTTGGCCGAGGCCCTTCATGAAACCTTTGATGATCTCGATGAGCAGGTTGATATCGGACCACTAGAGGTCAAAATTTCTGGCTGCATGAACGCCTGCGGTCATCATCACATTGCGCACATTGGTATTTTAGGCGTCGAGAAAAAAGGACAGCCTTGGTATCAAATCACCTTAGGTGGACGCGATCAGCAGGGCGCTGCGCTGGGTAAACGGCTAGGGCCCGCCGTGCCCCACGACGACGTACTGCCGCTCATTAAAAGACTCGTCGACACCTACGTTTCAGAACGTCAGCCCGGCGAATATTTCGTCGGCTTTGTCGATCGAATCGGTGTCGATTACCTCAAGGAAATCAGTTATGCCACTCATTAACTCACAGGGTACGGTGACCGCCATAAGTCCCCCTGAGGCTTTAGATCCAACGCAGAGCGACATGGCGGCTGTCGGCGATGTCGTGATGATTGCCTTTGCCTTTGACACTCCAGTAGATGGCAAGGCCTTTTCGGCGGCGGCCCTGCTTCGCGCCGAGGGCTACTCCGGCACTCTTATTGGCGTCGGCCCCGTAGGGCTGGATCGTTTGGCTTATGGATTCCGCGCGGGTTTCGATGTGCTCGAATTAACTGATGACGAGTGGCAGCAACTCCAGCCTCATCATCTTTCACCCTTTCCACATCACTACCAGCCTGTAGCTCGGTCCAGTCAACCGTTGAAGAAAAGCGCATGAACGCCCCACTTCCCTTCCAATTACAGATTTCCTCGCGACCGGTTTTGCTCATAGGCACTGGCGAGGCCGCTGAGGCTAAAGCGCGACTGCTGCAGGAACGCGATGCCGACATCACCCACTGGCACACTACTCCCAGCGAAGTGGAACGTGCTCGCGTAGAGCAGTGCAACCGTGACCCAAAGACTCGCTATGTTTTGGTCGTAATCGCGGAGGTCAACGCTTGGACTGAGGCCTTAATGCCATGGCTTGATTCGGAAAGATTGCTCATCAATGTTGTCGATGCACCGCAGCTTTCGCAAGGCTTTATACCCGCCATTGTGTCTCGAGGCCGCATCCAGATCGGCATTGGCACTGGCGGTAGCTCGCCTGTCTTGGCCCGGTTTGTTCGAACCCGATTAGAACAGGCCCTGCCACAGGGGCTTGAGCGATTAGCTGAGTTTGCCGATCGATGGCAGCTACGCGTGCGTCAGATACTCGACACAGTAAGTACCCGTAGACAGTTCTGGGAACGGCATCTCAGTGGACCTGCAGGTCAGGCCGCTCTTAACAACGAGCCCGACCTTGCGGACAGCATACTCACCACGGCCTTAAACGCTGATCACTCTCCGCAAGGGCGCGTAACATTAGTGGGCGCGGGCCCCGGAGATGCATCGCTATTGACCCTTAAGGGACTGCAACGACTGCAAGAGGCCGATGTTGTTCTTTACGACAAGCTGGTCAGTCCAGAAGTCTTAAGCCTAGCCCGAAGAGATGCTCAAATGGAGGACGTTGGGAAACGCCGAGGCCACTGCCCAACACCGCAAGACAGTATTAATGCGCGCTTGGTTGAGCTTGGGGAGCAAGGCCTCACCGTTTGCCGACTTAAAGGCGGCGATCCCTATTTGTTCGGCCGAGGCGGTGAAGAAGCACTTGCCTTGGTACAGGCTGGTATCCCTGTTGAGGTCGTACCCGGCATAACAACCGCCAGTGCCACCGCTGCTGCCACAGGCATACCCTTAACTCATCGCCGTGTTGCACGGTCGGTAAGGTACATCACGGGTCACCTTGCATTACAACAAGCCGACACTGACTGGCAGGCACTCGCGCAGGAGCAAGAAACACTGGTGATCTATATGGGCTTCACTCATCTCCAAGCAATAGCACAGCGCCTGCAGGAATCGGGGCTCAAAGCAGAAACACCCTTTGCCCTTATTCAAAATGCAACGACGCCGCGACAGCGGGTCGTGCACGGCCAGCTGGATCGTGTCGATGAGGCCGCGGCTGAACTTTGTTTGGAAGAAGGGCCCGTTCTGGTGATCATTGGTGAGGTCACTCGGCTCGCCCAAGAACTTGCGCCCAAGGCCGGCGGCGACGTATTGAAAAGCCAGCACACCGATCCTCTGTACTGGCTGCAAAGCGCCTAGGATATTGATATGAGCAGCGCTGTATTTGCGAGAAAAAGTGTCGCCTGGGACTTAAACGCCTTAAACGATACGCTTGAGGGAGCCTCGCCAGAAACCATTGTGCGATGGGCATTGGCGCAGAACCTTCGAGTGATCACAAGCACCAGTTTTGGTCCCCAATCTGCAGCAATGCTGCACCTGGCGAGCAAGCTCGGCCCTTCACTCCCGATCCTTTGGATTGACTCTGGGTTTGCCCCTGCCAACACACGTGAATTCAGTCGCCAGCTTGTCGCGCAGCTCGACCTAAATCTTGTGACCTACCGGCCGACATTGACACCTCCGCGCTGCTTGCGTGCCATTGGCGCTGCAGACACTGAAGACTTGAGCGAGGAGCAGCGTGCAAAGCTGGCCCACCTGGTAAAAATTGAACCCTTTGAAAGGGCCATGAGCGTGATCAAACCGCATATTTGGTTGACCGGAATTCGTGCTGAAGAAACAAGCTTTCGGGCTCAGTTGCGTCCGGCAAGCTGGGATGATCGGGGAATCTTAAAACTGGCGCCTTTCCTACACAGCACCGAAGCCGATATCGACGCGTATCTTGCTCAGTACAAACTACCCACGGGTCCTGCCAGCGTCGACCCCACTAAAGCTGCCCCCCACCTTGAGTGCGGGCTCCATACCCGTCGCAGCGATTCCTAATCACCCAGACAAAAGCTCTTCGGGGACCATTGCTCACCTGATCTCGGGATCAGGCTTTTTAGCCACGTCCCAGTAAACATAAACGCTGAGTTCAGGCATTTGGAATATTAACCCGTCAGAACCTAGCCCTGAGCGTCGGTACACCGGCTGCCCGTCTTGATCGAGGTAATTGCCTACCGCGTCCGCCTGTGGACTGAGATGATAAGCAATGCCATCGCTGCGCGTAATCGACACATAGCCCTGTCGCTGAGAGAACTGGCAGGGCAGCGTTTTAGACGCCTGAGACTCGCCTTGAGGATATAGCTCGCAGCGGGCTGCTAGGGTGTCACTGGCGGCGGGCAACGCCACCGCCATCGTGACGAGTGCCAGTGAGCAGGCGCGCAAACAACCCCGTACTGCACTGGCACCTCCTGTCATGGCGACTCGATTTTAAACGTAATGCCCGCATTTGCTTGCAAACGGTCAATCAGAGGTTGCCCCATAGCCGCAGCTGGCGTCGTGACCCCACCCTCCCCCAATTCAGGGTTGTTCAGCAGGCACAGAGCCGCCTCTGCCAGCATTTTTGAGGTGGACCCGTAGCCCGGATCGCGATCGCCTGCCACCGAGGTAATTAACATCTCGCCGCCGGTTCCCTGCGCCACAAAAATAGCCTCGTAATTACCGGCTTTACGCTCTTCCGCGGAGGGTCCTTCACCAGGTTTTAATGGGCTCTCAGCTAACGTCTTATCTCTAGCGACAAAATCTGCCGTGGCCTTGCCCTCATCACCATCACCGGTGAGCATCATCTCGTCGTAAGCAAAATCTTCGCCATAGGGATGCCCCATCAGAAAGTTAGAGCGATGAATGTTCTTGGTGTTAATCGCCGCCATAATAAAAGGCGCAGACCAACTCTTCAGCTCCTCGTCATACTGAGGCTGATCACCATCGGGCTGGGCTGGACCCGAAAAACCCTCGGTCAGCGCAAAGGGGTTCATCAAGGTTGCGATAATTTCAGGCTGTGCCGCCGCTGCTGTCATCGTTGCTCGTAGCGAGGCAATTGTGCCTCCCGAGAAGCTGCCATTCATTGCGCGAACACGACCCTTAACCCGGCTCACGGTACTTCCCGTGACCGCCTTGGCGTGTTCTTGAAGATGAAATACCCCAAGATCAAAAGGAATTGAATCGAAGCCGCAGGAGTGCACGATGCGAGCTCCAGAGGCCTTTGCAACCGTGTTGTAAGTCGCAATGGTGTGGTGCATCCAAGCAGGTTCACCACTGAGATCCACATAATCTGTGCCGTGTGTTGCGCACTGCTTGACCAGCTCCTCTCCATACAACTGATATGGCCCAACGGTGGTGATCACAACACCTGCCGACTTGACCATGGCCTCTAGGGAAGCTGGGTCGTCACTGTCGACAGCAATGAGTGGAATGGCCTCAGAAATGCCCATTTCACCGCGTACTGCGGTTAATTTTTCAATGGAGCGGCCCGCCATGGCCCAACTAAAATCGGCATTGGGGTACTGTTCATTCAGATATTCCGCGACCAAACGGCCCGTGTATCCTGACGCACCAAAAACCACAACGTCATACTGTCTTTCTGCATTCATAGCCAAACTTGCTCCAGTAAAAAAATCAATAGCCCTGTACGAGGTACAGGTCGGCGCTAGATAATGCGGGGATGCGAAGCAAGGTACAACCCCCGGAGTGTGCTCCATGACCCTTGAGACATCCCCTGCCGCCGAGCGGAACCGGCAGTTTATTGTAGACGTGCTCGAGAGGACCCTCCCCGACACCGGGATGGTTCTAGAGGTTGCGAGTGGCACGGGGCAACACGCTGTTTATGCAGCACCTAAACTCAGCCCCCGGGTTTGGCAACCCAGTGACTGCTATCGTGACAGCCTCAACATGATTAATGACTGGTCTAACGCAGAACCCAGTACCAACCTGCGAGCCCCCCTTTTGCTGGATGTTTTAGAACAACCATGGCCGGTAGAGACCCAAGCTATGACGCCAGCAATCAGCGCTATGGTCGCCATTAATATGATTCACATTGCGCCCTGGCGATGCTGTGAGGCGCTCCTCGACGGCGCCCAACGCATCCTTCCACCCTGTGGTGTTTTGTATCTGTACGGACCCTTTAAGCAAGAGGGCGAACATACCTCCCCATCAAACGCGGACTTCGATCACAGTCTAAAACGGCGAAATCTCGAATGGGGTATCCGAGATCTTGAGGAAGTCACGCTAACTGCCGCAGAGCGACAGCTAGAGTTAATCGAGGTCATCCCCATGCCCGCCAACAACCTGTCAGTTGTTTTTAAGCGCCATTGAGTGTGACTTCTGCCACTTGGCGATGGCCAGCGCCCTGATCGAGCGCTATGTGCACTCGCCGCTCAAACGCATAGGCGTCGGTATCACCGTCATCCGCAAGGGCCTGGCTCTCTCCATGGGCCGACACCGTCATCCGATTCGTGGCGACACCGGCATCACGCAGCTGCTGTGCCACCCGCTCTGCCCGCGCTAGAGACAGAGCCATGTTGCTTGCTGAGTCGCCTCGGGGGTCAGCATAGCCCTCAATCCGTACACTAAGCCCCTCGTTACGATTCAAAAAAGTGGCTAACAGGGCAAGCCGATCTTTGCCCCCCGCGGTTAAACGGCTGTCATTGGTTTTAAACAGCATTTCCAACTGGAGCTGCTCAAGAGCTAGCTTCGCAAAGCGTTCTTGCTCATGCTGCACAACTTCCAAGTCAGCGTTGACTTTGTTCAGCTCGGTGTAGGCCAAAGCCAAGTCAGCTTCAGTATCTGCGAGGGTCTGGGCTGTGGTCTCGAGCTGGTCTGCTGCGGCAACCTGATTGACCATCCAATCGGCGCCAATACCCCCCAATACAAAACCGACCGGCCCCGCCGCCGCCGTAGCGACCACAAGGGTGGTCAGGGCAGTGAGGTCTTGTTTTGTGGCAGTTTCGAGGGCGGCAGCCGGTTGGGCGGCGAGTAGCGTTGAGAGTGTGAAAGCAGATGTTGCGGCCAAATAGTTTTTCATAACGAGCTCCTGATAGTTAAAACTGATGTAATCACCTTGATCACTTCCACAATTTAAACCCCTCAGAAGGTGCCAGCCGTGGCGCAATCTGGTTAAGCTGGGCCCAATTCTGCTCAAATATGGCAAGCCACAAAAACACAACGAAGTGAGCACCTTGCGAAAAATCATTCACATCGATGCCGATTGTTTCTACGCCGCCATTGAAATGCGGGACGATCCCAGCCTAACCAACCGCCCCTTTGCCGTAGGGGGGAGCGCTGAAGGCCGAGGAGTACTCACAACCTGTAATTACCCCGCCAGAGAATTTGGCGTTCGTTCAGCGATGCCCACGTCGCAGGCATATCGCCTGTGCCCAGATTTGATTGTGGCCCCGGTAAATATTCCAAAATATCGCGAAGTGTCAGTACAAATGCATGAAATCTTTGAGCAGTTCACCGATCTCATAGAACCTTTATCGCTGGATGAGGCCTATCTCGATGTTACCGACAGCACCCTGTTTGACGGCTCAGCATCGCGGATCGCCGAAGCGATAAGAGAACAAATAAAAAATGAAATCAAAATCACCGTCTCTGCCGGGGTTTCGATTAATAAATTTTTGGCCAAAGTCGCCTCAGATTGGAATAAACCCGATGGCCAAAAGGTAGTCACGCCGGATGAAGTTGATGCGTTCACAGCAGCGCTAGAAGTGCGGGCAATTCCTGGCGTTGGTCCAGTTACCGCGGAAAAGCTCAATCGAATGGGCTTTCACAAGTGCACTGATCTTCGCAGAGCCGAAGCCAGCGTGCTAAAACGACGTTTCGGTAGTTTCGCCCAAACGTTGATAGAGCGCGCCCATGGGCGGGATAGTCGACCGGTAAACACCAGCAGAATTCGTAAGTCTATAAGTGTGGAGCATACTTACACGCACGACCTGCCGAACGGGCAGCCTTGTTACGACAAACTGCCAGGCCTACTCGAGGAGCTCAGGGGCCGAATCGAGAAAAGTAAGCTGGCGCCAAGGATTCAAAAAGCCTACGTGAAAATAAAGTTTAGTGATTTCTCAACCACAACCGTCGAGCGCGTGGGCACTGCTGCCACACTGACTGACTATCAAGAGCTGCTAACAGATGGCCTTGTAAGACGCGATCTACCGGTGCGCCTGTTAGGTCTTGGCGTGCGCCTCAGTCCTGACTTTCCTGAACACTTCGAACAGCTGCCTCTGCGGATGAAACATCACGATCACTGAGCTCCCCAGGCCATCACATTAAATAACCCAAGCCCCAATACACACCCATAGCCGTTACTAAGACGTAAATGTGGTTTCGGGTAAGAAGTGCAACAACTGCGGCTGTGGCCAGCCCTGCCCACTCGTAAACTTTGGGTCCATGCCCACCCTCAGGGCTCAGTAGCATTGTCATTACCAAAGCAGCCATGACAGCAGGTCCGACATATTCCAATGCCTTCAGAGCCAAGGGTGGAAAGGTGTGATTAGACAACAATAAAATAAAGACAGCGCGCATCGCGTAGCTGCCCAGACCCATGATCAAAATAGTTAACATAATCGTCATCGGCGAAAACGCTCAAGTAGCAACCCCAGCAGTAACCCGGCTAAGGCAGCAAACAGAAGTCCACTCCGATTGGGCATGTCAGCCAACAAAAAAGTGACCAACATGGCGAAGACCGCAACCACGGCTTTTTGCCAGCTGTTAATCGTAGTGGCCAACAGCCCCATGAATAAAACCGGCGTTGCAAAGCTAATATCTAAGCCCTCAGGTAATACTGGCCCGACAAACAGACCCAAGGCTGTAAAGGTCATCCAAAACATCCAAAACGTAATACCCGCCGCCAGATAGTAATGGCGGAAATCGGAGGCTGGCAGCTCTTGCTTACCCACGCACAGCGCAAATACCTGATCAACCAGCATGTAAGGTGCCAACCATCGAAACCACCGCGGCTGCAGCTGCATGACCGGCGCCATAGAGAACGAATAAAAAAGATGCCTAGCACCCACCACCAGTGCCGCAGTAGCAGCAGCAGCAACAGACGCGCCCTCTCCCAGAAGCGTGATCAGTGTAATTTGCGCCGCACCCGAGAACATAACGGGAGATGAACTCCAGCCCAGCCAGATCGCCATCCCGGACTCCCGCACCGCCAAACCAAAAACCAAAGCAAAGGGGATGGCAGGTATCACCAAAACCAATGCATCGAGGAATCCGCGCCGACCGTAATGGTGTTGAAAGCTATGAGACTCAGGCATCACTCAGGTTTCTAATAAAAAAGTAACAGGGCCGTCATTGACCAGACTCACCTGCATATTGGCGCCGAAGCGTCCTGTTGCAATGTGACCCGCGTGCTGTGCGCGTATTAATTCCACAAACTCGTCAAACAAAGCACGAGCGATTGCAGGCTCCGCAGCACTGGAGAAACTTGGACGCGTGCCTTTTTTGGTGTCGGCAGCCAAGGTGAATTGAGACACCAGTAGTAGATCTCCCGCCACATCGCGTATGGACCTATTCATACGATCTTCGTTATCGCCAAACAAACGGTAGCCAAGGAGACGTTCCGCCATACGCTCGATTTTGTCGTTATCGTCCTTTTTTTCGACGCCAACGAGCACCAAAAGGCCCGAGCCAATGACTCCAACGCGCTCACCCGCTACCTCGACTGCGGCTTCAGTAACCCGTTGAACTAAACACTTCACAATCGAGGCAACTCCAGACGCAGACGATCAATGGTGCTTATAAGCGACCCACTGTCGTAGGGCTCTGGCGTGCCAATACCCCATACTGGTGCCGGCCATGCGTGATCGCGGGTGTAACGTGCCACAACATGTACATGCAGCTGCGAAACGACATTACCCAAAGCCGCCGTATTTATTTTTTCAGCGTTGAAGAATACTTGCACAGCCTCCCCCAGCAAGAGGGTTTCGTTGAGTAGCGCTACCCGGGCGTCCGCGCCCAGATCAAACCACTCTGTAACCCCGGGAATCCGCGGCACGAGTATGAGCCAAGGGAATCGCGCGTCATCCATAAGAAGCACATCACTGAGCCCCCAGCGCGCCACGAAATGGGTATCCGCGGCTAAACGCGAATCGAGCTCAAAACCAGCCATCGTCCCAAGCCTAAAACGGGATTAAGGTATAGCCCTCGTGCTGCAAACGCACGTGAGCCCCCATGGCTGACAAGGCCACGATGATGTCAGGTCGTATCTCACTCCATTCAATGTTTCTAAAGGCGACTGTTTGGCCGCAAAGGTAAATTTTAACCCCGGCCTTATGCAGTTGGTTCAGCAACTCAGTGTTGGGATTGGGGTCATTGAACCGCGCCTGATAGGCCTCATCAGACAGTAAGTCATTGGCGGCCATGCCGTGTACAACAACCGAAAACTCAATGTTTTCTTGGGGAATGCCCTGCTGCGCATACATATTAAGGAACCGCGCCACAGAGGTGAGCTTAAGGTTTCTATCTCCGGGAAAATCTGCGGTTTTCCCGATATCAATAGACACCTTGTAGCGCGTTTCTGAGTCCAAACTGTAAAAGCCTGCCGGAGGGGTTAAAACGGGGCCGAAGTCGGGGATCGCTGGACCCATCACCGGCGCTTTTTGGGTCTCCTCTTCCTGAGCAAAGAGACCTACCGATAAGGCCATACCTCCAGAACAGCAAATCGCCAATATTAAATGTCTCAACAGCATCGTTACTCCTCACTCACCGGTCATCGGCAGCGCATGTTACTAAACTTTATCCATAATACGACCTCACCACCTCCTACGAAGTGAGAAGTCGGCGTGGCGATCAAGACTGCTCTGCACCGCGCTCCAAGGCTCTTGTATGGGTAATCCAGCCCTGTAAATAATACGAAAAACGTCGAAGGTGGCCTCGCAACTCGTTATCTAGGGCTTGGATAGCAGCGTCGCCTCCCTGAGCACTGATCAGTGCAACCACATCAGCCTCGAATTCATAGCCCACCCGTTCAAAGATAGGATCACTCACATACAGCGGAGGCACTCGCTTTGACAGGACCTCATCTAAACCCGGGCCTAATGCCACTGACTGAGCCGTCAAATCTGACACAACGCCCTCCGGAGTGAAGCACGCAGTCTGAGGCTCTGAAATGGCCAAAAGCAACGGCGCCTGCCAGGCACCCTCGTGCATAAGCGCCAGCACCCGACGGTATTGATAAGACTCCAGCACGCCATGTCGATTGGAGACAAGTTGAATCAGGTCATTAGTCTCGCCCATCACTACCGACCACAACGCAGACAACAAATCGACGCCCGGCAACGGATCTGTATGGTAAGGCTGCGTTAGGTCGCCAACGTAATGCAGCGCCCAACCCATAAATCGCCAACCCCAATATTCATGCCCACTGGCAAAAGCCAAGCGAGCTAACGCTTCATATTGTTTTATCCGCCATAGCGGCAACGTTCGCTTGAGACTTGGCTGCGCAAGTTCAGTCACCGCGTCTAAATGGTAAAAACCCATGTGCAGCGGTGCCTGAGAGCCATAAGGAAGATTGGGATTACCAAAAGGTTGCTCCCCAAGCCCGTATCGAGCTCCCACGTCGGTGTCGTTATTACTATAAAGCCCCACATCCATGCCAAGATCAGGCTCGTCACTGGCGCTGGCCAAAATATAAGCGGGGCTAACGCGTGTCCCCGGAGTCAGCGGCAAATAGATGCGCTCCTGCGCCGAGTCTCCGCTGGGTAGATAAGAGAGGTCTGACCAGCCCAAAGTTTCACTGTCAGGCGAGATGACATCGCCGGCCATAACTTGGCGGTACAGCCCGTAATCTAAGCGCGGGCTGATTCTGAGAGCATCAATAAACCGACCGCGAAAATCTTTTTTATTTGAAGCATCGAAGCTCAGTTGCGCAGGCGTCGGTGGATATTCTGGGTCGCCTTCAATCATTGCGATCTCTAACCGCGTCAGAACTTCAGCAATACCCTCAGCCTCAGCCTTTAAAAAGGCATCCAGTGGCTCCACCACGACTCGTGACTGCATTAATGTGGCATCTGTGCGCAACATGGGCCACGCCAGGCTGGCATGGTCCGACCAAGCCGTCGCTTGATGACAAGCCAGCAGAGATACCGCAAAAAATATAGATCGCATTCGCGAACCCCAACAGGAAAAAGAATAGCCAAACTCGCAGTTTTAGGGTTGTAATACAAGTCAGGACAGAAGTGTACGCGCCTAGACGCTAGGAACAGACAAACGGCACGCCACCACTCGTGTATTGCAGGAGACCTACCCAATATGAAGCCAACGTTTCTTGGACTGCTCTTCCTTTTATTACCGGCCCTAGGAGGTGCTGAAATGCCTGACAAGCACACGCAGTATGCCGTGGCACTGATTCATGAGGGTGCCACCGTGATCGATGTAAGAGCGCCGGCTGAAATCGCCGAGGGAGCCCTCCCTGGCGCACTGGCGATTATTCACACCGACATCGTCGCCGGGGTCAACGCGCTGGAACTGCCTGCCGATGCCCCTCTTGTGCTGTACTGCCGTAGCGGCAATCGCTCTGGCATAGCCACAGCAGCCTTACAAGCTGAGGGCTACACTCAGGTCACCAATGGCGGAAGTTATTTGCTTCTGGCAGCTGCCCTCGAGCAGCCGCCAGCGACTTAAGCGCCCGGCATTACGCGCCAATGAATCCGGAACCATCGGACCGGCGAGCGGTGGCTTTTGGTTTAGGCGCCGTCGTACTTTGGAGTACCGTCGCAACCGCCTTTAATTTAAGTCTCGACTATGTCCCGCCTCTGACTCTGGTCACCCTGGCGAGCGTTACGTCATGGCTTTTTCTCGGAGGCATCTTACTTTTCTCGGGTGATCTGGGAACCCTAAATCAAATCAAAGTTTCAGAGTGGCTTCGGCTCTCGGCCTTAGGTCTAATTAATCCAACGCTTTATTATCTTTTGCTGTTTGGAGCCTATGCCAGACTGCCAGCACAAGAAGCTATGGCGATTAATTACACTTGGGGGCTGGTACTACCAGTGCTCGCGGCCCCCCTGTTGGGGCAGGCGCTAAAACGGCGGGATGTTGGCTGCGCAGCCATCAGCTACTGTGGCGTGTTTGTCATTGCAACTCGAGGGGACGTGCTGTCCTTTGAATTATCCGACCCCACAGGCGTGGGATTAGCAATGGCCTCAACGGTTTTATGGGCGCTTTACTGGATAGGCAACACACGAATCAGTACGCCACCGATTCAAGGCCTATTCGTTGGGTTCACGGCTGCCACTGTGGTGCTGCTCGCCCTAGCCGGGCTTACCGGTAGCTTGGTTAATCTGCCCTGGCAAGCTCTGGCAGGCGGCCTATACATTGGCTTTTTCGAAATGGGGCTGAGCTTCATTCTTTGGCTCAAAGCCATGAAGCTGACCCAAAACACGGCGCGTATTTCGACGCTCATCTTTCTGTCACCCCCACTTTCTTTGATTTTAATTTGGGCGCTTTTGGATGAAGCTATTAAAGGCTCCACTTTAGTAGGGTTGGCAATGATTCTGACGGGGCTCGCTATGCAGCATTGGCGGCGGCCGCACGACCCATCAGTCTGAAGCGAGAGATGCAGTTTTGAGGAGGGCAAAAACGTGCTGAGATTCGCGCAGATTCATTTCATCCAAAGATGCCCGGGTCATACGGACACGAAGACTCTGCCCATCTACCGCGACCAAAACATCGGCAAAAGGCGATGCCACGTCGACTCGAATAGCCGTCACCACCGCCGGTAAAACATTGCGAATAGAAATTCCCTGAGGCTTGGTTAGAGCAATAGCGACATCTGTGGCAAAGACCCGAATTCGTACGTCCTCGTTCGGTTTGGCGACCAAACCCGATAGCGATAGCGACTGGCCTCCAAATCTTAGGGAAGTCAGCTGATAGTCAAGGTCATGGCTGGTGACCCTGGCTGTGATAATCGAACTCGCTTCCTTTCTGCCAGCCACCTCAGGTAAATCCAGCTGCGCCAATACTTCATTTACCAAACCCAATGCCGCACACCGACCCCCACGAAGTACCAGTAGCTGATCGGCCAGCTGCGTCAATTCATCAAGGGTATGAGCGACGTAGAGCGTGGGGATTTTGAAACGATCGATAACTTGGCGTAGATAAGGCAACAGCTCAATTCGATAGCCCATATCTGCCGCCGAGAGTGGTTCATCCATTAGCAGAAGCTGGGGGGCACTCATCAGTGCTCTAGCGAGTGCCACCCGCTGCCGCTCTCCTCCCGAGAGGCCTTCAGGGCTGCGCGCAAGCAACTTCTCCAAGCCCAATGTTTTGATCACTTCCTTATGAGGTAGTAACTGCCCCGCGGCGCGATCCGCAGCAAAGTCTAAATTACCCATCACCGTAAGATGGGGGAATAAACGAGCATCCTGAAAAACCATTCCTATACGGCGCTTGTGTGGCGGCACAAAGATACCGCGTGAGGTATCTAGCCAAGGGCTGCCGCCAAACTCAATGACGCCTTGTTCCGTCTGGTCCAATCCGGCAAGAAGCCGCAACAGGGTCGTTTTACCTGCACCATTATTCCCGAGGACCCCCAGTACGGTATCAATGTTTAACTGCTCGGTAATTTGCAGTGAAAATTCACCGAGGGTGCTTTGCAGATCAACCCGTAGTGCCGTCATCTCTTTAAACCCCAGATCCCAAGCGGAAGGAGGAACGACGATTCAAACCGTAGACCACTAGCAGCACAACAAAAGAAATTCCCAACAAAATAGCGGCCATGGTGTGGGCGCTACCATAGTTGAGGGTTTCAACTGCCTCGTAGAGCGCCACCGAAACCACCCGGGTCTCCCCGGGGATATTGCCACCGATCATTAGCACCACGCCGAACTCCCCCAAAGTATGCGCAAACACCAGCACGGCCGCGGTGAGATACCCGCGTCTAGACAGCGGCAGGACCAATCGAAAAAAACGGTCTAATGGCGAGGCGCCCAGGGTGGCCCCAGCCTCAATTACCCCGCGGCCAACACTTGAAAACGCGCCTTGAATCGGTTGCGTCGCGAAAGGCAGGGAATAAATAACCGATGCAATAACGAGCCCTGTAAAACTAAAATTCAATGACTGTCCCGTCAGAGTCAGCCACCAAGCTCCGGGACCACCTCCCGGCGAGAACAACAACAGCAAGTAAAAACCCATCACCGTGGGGGGTAATACCAAAGGCAGAGCAACCAATGCCTCAACCCAGCCGACCCAAGGCCGTTGAGAGTTCGCCAACCACCAGGCCAGCGGCGTTGCCACGACTAAGAGGATCGCCGTGGTTATCCCAGCCAGCTGCGCAGTCAGCACGAAGGCTTGCCAATCAATATTCATGCTGTTGATCACCCCCCACTGCCACATAACCTTGAGCACTCAGCATAACCGAGGCCTTTTCGGATAACAGAAATCCTCTGAAACTTTGAGCCGCAGGATGCAGATTTTGATGTTTTATGAGTACCAGCGCCTGCTCAATAGGCTGGTGCCAGTCCTCAGGCATAACCCGATATTGTTCTCGGGGAATGCCTTGTGCCAAGACTTGGGATAGCGCGACGAAACCGCCGGGGACTGCCCCTGATGCGATCTGAGTAAACGTCGCGCTAATATTTTGCCCCCTCACGATCCGCAGGTTCGCTGACTGCGTTGGGAAGCGCGCTATGACGTCTGAAGCAGCTCGTCCGTAAGGTGCCAGTAGCGGATTGGCCAAAGCCACACTGTCAGCGGCGGTCAAAAACGCCGCAGGGTCAGCATTTTCACCATCGGGAACCCACAACACCAGCCTGCCTAGGGTGTAAATGGCGTAGCTCTGGCCAATACCAAGATTCTTGGCGACCAATGCCTGAGGGCGTTCGGTGTCTGCCGACAAAAATAAATCGATAGGCGCACCCTGAGTAATTTGCGCATAAAGCAGGCCCGTAGAACCCATAACAAGTCTGACCGGCACACCGGTCTTTTCGGTAAAGCTCGCGGCCAACTGCTCGGCAGCGCCCGCGAAGTTCGCCGCCACAGCAACCGCCAAGGGTCTATCGAGGAGCGCATCCGCGTAAGTGGCCGTACCGTGTAGGCTCAGGGTTACTAGCGCTAAGTGCCTAACCCATCGCGTGAGCAATCTCGTCATACCTGCACCTTGATTCCCAAACACCATAGATATGCAGAGCAAGGATTCACAGCGCAGGCTTAAGAAGATGAGGCCGGTAGCACACCTAACTCCCCCAAGCGCTCCTGCAGATAGCTTTCTGCGGTATAGCGGGTAGACAGCTTTACCTCAGGACGCGGGTGAAGAAATAAGGGTAACGACATGCGTCCATCGGTATGCGACTTGGGGTTGTGAACCACCCGGTGGGTCGTAGAGGGTAACCAGCCACTCAAAACCTCTTGCAACATATCGCCGATATTCACAAGCAGCTGTTCCGGTTGATTAGGGGCCTTAATCCATTCACCGTCTCGTGTCCGAATTTCCAGCCCAGGCCCATCTGCCGCCGGTAGCAACGTCAGCAAGTTAATGTCTTCGTGAGGGGCGGCCCGAGGGGCCGACAGGGCTTCAGGCATTGGAGGGTAGTGCAGCACCCGCAGCATGCTTTGACGACTGCCCTCAATCATACCGCTCAGGGGCTCACTCAAATTGGCCATGACTTCTGGGGGAGCCTCGCGCTCTATGTGAGCCAGAAGCTCACTGGCAAAGTCAACGGCCTGCTGAAAGTGAGTGGCGAGGCAAGTTTTGAGCTCTGGGGGACAACGACCCCATGAGTAATATTGAAAATACTCTTTAAAATCTCGCTGAGTACTGCCCTTGGCGTGCTCCGCCACCTGCAAGGAAAAATAACCGTCTTGCTGCACCGGATCCATTACATAATTCTTGGCCACACCCGCTAAAAAGTAGTCGCGCCACTCGCCGTAAATGGTGCGCACACGCGCCATGTCTAGGGGGTGATCGACCAAAGCACCGAAGCCATAATCTTGCAAAGAATCGACAAAGAGACGGGCGAAATTGGGGTCCTTGCAGGAAATCAGTGGAATGACAGACTGTTGGACCGCCACGATCTATGCGCCCAGTGACAAAAAGAGACCGGCGAGTGCCGCACTCATCAAATTGGAGAGCGTCGCGGCGAGCAATGCCCTTAATCCAAATCGGGATATTTCATCTCGACGCACTGGGGCAATCGCGCCCAAACCGCCCAATAAAATCGCGATCGAAGATAAATTCGCGAAACCGCACAGGGCAAAAATCGTGATCGCCGATGCAACTGGGGAGAACTGGTCAGCGATATCTGTAAAAGCGACATAAGCCACGAATTCGTTCAATACTAGCTTTTGTCCGATCAGGCTTCCCGCCATAGCCGCCTCAGACCACGGCACACCCAACAGCCAAGCCAGCGGTCTAAAAATAATACCCAGCAGTCCTTCCAATGAAAGATCTGCAAATCCAACCAGAGAACCACCCCAACCCAATAGGCCATTAGCCAGGGCAATCAAACCGATAAAGGCTATTAACATGGCCGCTATAGCCCCTGCCATACGAAACCCATCCATAGCCCCACTGGCTGCGGCATCAACAAGATTGATATAACTGTCCCGCTCAGGACCTTCACCGCGTTCGGGACGTACAGGAACATTGGTTTCAGGCTCAATTAGCTTCGCCATCAAGAGCCCCCCGGGGGCGGCCATAAAAGACGCTGCCAGAAGATATTCTAGTGGGATACCCAAAGCGGCATACCCAGCCATCACCGACCCTGCGATCGACGCCATCCCGCCCACCATAATGGCAAACAACTCAGATGACGTCATGCCGGCGAGGTAAGGACGGACAACCAAGGGCGCCTCTGCCTGACCCACAAAAATATTTGCCGATGCCGACAGCGACTCTGTATGGCTGGTACCCAAGATCTTTTTTAATGCACCGCCGATTGTTCGGATGATCCAGTGCATGACACCAATGTGATACAGAACTGCAATTAAAGCACTAAAGAAAATCACCACCGGTAAAACGCTGAACGCAAAAATAAAGCCCAGATTGCTGTCGACAGAAACCAGCCCTCCAAACATAAAATCGATACCCGCGCGGCTGAAACCCAACAAGGACGCTATTTGATCGGAGGCAATATTGAGGCCCGCCTGGCCCCATTCGCTAAACAGAGCGACGTAACCAATAAGCACCTGAAGTGCGAAGGCTAGGCCCACGGTGCGCAGGTTGATCGCCCGTCGGTTAGAAGACAGCAGCCATGCCACTAGGAGTAAAAAGCCAATACCTAAAAGACTGTTCATGAATTCTGCCTTAAACCTAAAAACCAACTCACCCTACGGATTTTTACTCTCAGGCGTTGCCTCACTAAGCCGCTGTACTCGTGCCAGGCTCTCGCGGGATTGAGGCATCACACTCAGCCGATTCGCCAGCGGCAACCGCCGCCTCTAGCAGCCCTAAAAAAACCTCATAATCAGCGCCGCAAGCAGCCAACGCCTCGGCCCCCAACAACGTTCTGAACCGATCACCCCGCTGCTCAACAACCAGTGGAAGTTGGTCTGTAGTATGCGCCGCTAAAGCCGCACTCTGCTCATCACGATGTAACCATTTAAGCTGGCAAGACAACCCCGAATCTCTGCGCCACGCTGCCTTGCCCGCAGGGTTCCATCCATGACTGATATCACACAAAGCGCAACGCCGTACACCCGCGAGCTTCCCTAGGACATAGCCCACTTCCCCTGCAAGGGTTCCATCAGCATCATAAATCGCAAAATAGTGGGCGGTCATTGTGTACTCCGAGCACCCCTTGGTGGCTAAGGAAAATTAATGGGATCTGTAAGCTGTCGAATAATACCCTATGACAGATTAAACCCACACCGTTGGCGTTAAAACGGCTGCCTCGTTTGCGGCTACTCGTTTTGATCAATAAGTCGTGAAGGCCGGTTAGCGGGGGCGACCCCGAGATGCTGGTGAGCCAGTGTTTTAGCGACTTCTGGCCCTTGTCTTTCGATGCTAAATTCTGCTGTGAATAATCGCTGTTCTGAGGCAGGGTATACCGTCCGTTTTTTGGGGGTCATAAAAGTGTCAATGGGTCTACTGAGAAAGTCTGTGTTTTGCGCAGCGACAGCATTTTCGGCGCTACTTTGCGGTTCTGCACAGGCATGGTGGGAAGATGGACACCAGAGAGTCTGTGACTTGGCAATGGCGCAAGTACAATCTGCCACCCGGGCAGCACTTGCGAACCTGCTTGATGAGCCACTGGGAAAGCAGTGCAGTTGGGCTGACGAGATTAAAGGTAAACGCCCCGACACAAAATCATGGCATTACCTCAATGCTCCTCCAGACACACGGCGCATCAGCGCGGTCCCTCGCCCCAAAGGCGGCGACATCATCTCTGCGCTGATCGAACAAACTTCTCTCATGAAGCACGGCTCCACCCACCAACGCCGTGAAGCCGTATTGTGGGTAGGCCACCTCGTGGGTGATCTGCATCAACCCCTCCATTTGGGCTACGCCAGCGATTTAGGGGGAAATACCTATCGGTTACAGCTACCCGAAGGGCTGGGCAAGCAATTGCAGGAAAAACGTGACACAGTCAGCATGCACGCAATATGGGATGGTCTTATTCTTCGCTACGAAAATGATGGCGGCCTAGCGCCCAGCTTAGAGACTATCGAGGCGCCCTCCTTGGAGGACCCTGAGGCAGCGATCTTGGCCTGGGCCGATGAAACACTCACCGTACTTAACGATCCCAACGTTCATTACCGCCATGGCACCAGACTGCAGGCCCTAGACAGTCATTATTTAACCAGCAATCGTCCCGCGGTCGACCAGCAGATCTATCGTGCTGCGAAACGCCTAGCCGCCCTGCTTGATTGGGCCTTCAGCACGAAAAGCTGAGCAAAAAAAAGGCGCTTTATTAGCGCCTTTTTTCGCCGAGCCATCAGACACTTCTAGAACCGGTAGTTCATGCCCACGCGAATTTCCCAAAGCGAAGCGTCGCCAATGCGTGTTTGAGCCTGCCCGTTAGCCTGCTGATCCTGAGTCACGCCATAAGGGAAGATAGGCTTTTCCATGATCCCCCAATCATCATTGATCAGGTTAGTGAGGTTATCAACCACGATGAAGGCACTGCCCTTGTGTCCGTCAGAAAATCCGGGGAACTCCTGCGAAACACGCAGATCCACTTTAAACCAACTGCTGCCCTCTTCTTGGTTACGTGTACCCGGCTCGACGAGAACGTGGTCAACGAAATCGAGATAGGGTGTAAAACCGTAGGCCCCAATGGTGCCATCAGCCCCTTCAAGCGTAATGCTGTAGGGGTAGCCGGAATTACCTTGGGCAAAGAGTGTGAAACGAGTGGCGTTATTGCCAAACCATTCGGTCGAGTAGTTGAGCACTGCGGTAAAGCGATGCTCAATATTGTAGTTTGACGTAGACAAGACCTCTTCTTCTGGGTCATAGAACGTGCGATTGACGTAGTTGGAAAACGCCACCGATGACGTCATGGGGTTCACATCTTTGGCATCCGTCCAAGCGTAGCCAAGGCGCATATCAAGACCAAAATCCCAGGCCTTAAACAAACTCACCGATAACGATTCCGACTCATTGCCTTTGGAACTGTTGGTCAAGACAAAAGACGAGGTTCGAACACTGTCGTAAATCGGATAGCCGTTACCAAAGTCGTTGAACTCGCCCGTGAATTCAAGATCGCCGTGTTTGTAGATGGCCGTGTCCTCACCGCGGGTAATTTGAGCGTCGGCACTCAACACGTAGCCGTTGCCCATCTCCCAAGTTGCGCCCAGCGCGTACTTCCATTCTGTCGGTGCTTCAAAGTCGGGATCGAGGTAAACAATCTCAAAGTTACTGCCATCCCCTGCCGCAACCTGCGCTGCAAGGTTTTCAGGAACACCATAGCCCGGCCCACAGGTGGGAGCAGTATCTTCACAGTAGACATAGTTTTGGGCAAATAGATCGACCCCGGCCCGATCGGGACCACGGTCCTGCGTCTGTACTGCCGTGGTGTTGGTGTTGGAGTAGACGTTGGAATACCAAACATTCGGATTACCGCCTGAGAATAAGCCAATCCCGCCGCGAACCGTTACTGCGTCAGAAGCGTCCCAGGTGAAGCCGAAGCGCGGCAACAACAAATCGATGCCGTCAAGAGTCGCTGTATTCGAGAAGCCATAGTCAGCCACAAAATCGGCATTCTCATTTGGCACATCATCGGTTTCGTAGTAGTCATAACGCAGACCAAAGGTCAGCAATAAGCTGTCGGTCAGCTGCCACTTGTCTTCAATGTAGAAGCTGCTGACGTCGTAGCTCCAATCAACCGCGGCATCGAGTTCGTTGTTGCTGAGGGCGTTACCGTAATAAACCCGAGCGGCTAAACCATTTTCAAAGTCATCGATACTGTTGAACCGCAGCTCGGTGTCAGTGTGCTGATAAAACAGGTTGTACACCTCAATAGACTCTCTTTCGAAGCCACCAGTAATCGTGTGATCACCCAAATTATAGTAGCCACGCAATACCATCTGATCCGTATCCCACTCAAGATCATTGGCCTGACGGCTGTCATCTTGGCCCATATAAACCGTCACGCCGTCACCGGCGCGAATTTGGACTTCACCAAAATCTGGACCGGAAACCGACTGCTGAAGAAAGTCTACGTTGCTAATGGAGTAGCGCACTTCGGTGGAGAAATTCGCGGTCCAATCAGAGTACCAGTTGAGGGTATACGAGGTGAGTTCAGAGCCCCGCTTATAGAAGTGCTTATCAAATTCAAATTCGTTCAGGTCACCGTCTGAGGGCGAAAAGTTGAAGGAATCGTTATACATGTAGGTGAAGGCAAGGCGCTGAGTATCCGTGGCATACCAGTCAATCTTCGCCAGATATTTCTCGTCTTCAAAGTCGAAGGCCTCGGCGACGGTTCGACCCGCTTCATAACCGTAAACATCGCTGGCGATTTGTGAAATACGATCCAATTCTGCCTGAGAGATCAGCACCTCATTGACTGCACCCGAGCCAATGGAACCACGGTCATTGAGGTCCGCACCGTCGTACTTTTCATAAGCACCGTAAAAGAACAGCTTATCTTTTATCAATGCCCCCCCGAGCTCAAAACCCCAACGGGTTTCTTCGTAATCCTGAGATTCAATGCTATCGCCCTCAAGCTTGTCACCACGCAGGGAGTCGGAGCCATAATCAAAAAATACCGAGCCCGACAGCTCATTGGCGCCGGTCTTAGTCACGGCATTGACGTTACAGGCGGAAAATCCACCGTAAACAACACTCATAGGTGCCATCTCTACTGCCACACTAGAAATCGCGTCGTAGGGAAAAGGCATGCGCTGGGTCGGATACCCATTGCTGTTTAGACCAAAGCCGTCGTTGAGGCGAATCCCGTCAACAGTGAGACTGTTAAAACGCGGGTTGGCGCCGTTGCACTGAATGGCGTCGACATCGCCGCGGGATTGATCGACGAAAATTCTTGGATCTTGCTGAATGACATCGGTGATGTTGCGATTAATGGCGGGGGAATCTTCTAGGCTTTTTAGATCAAAGACAGCATTCGGTCCAATCGCGGTTTCAGCCACAGCGATCCGCTGACCGACCACAATAACCTCCTCCTCTGTACTCAATGCGTAATTGAGAACCGCTTGTTGTCCCACCGCCAGCTGCAGGTCATCGGTCATGGCCTTTTGCAGCCCATTAGCGTCGACACTGACGTCATAGGTGACCCCGGCTGGAAGCCCTCTCACAGAGTAATAACCGCGCTCGTCAGTCGTGACCCGTTTTTCAATACCAGTGCGCTGCGATGTAATCACGACATCAGCGCCGGCAACCGCTGCGCCCGACATATCGGTCACGCTGCCGCGCACCATGGCTGACGTTTCTTGGGCATACACCGTGCCGTGGAAACCGGTAGCAGTGACCACCGCAGCCGCAGCAATAGCGCGGACTAGGGCTTTACGAGCGAAAAACCTTTTGACAGGTGACGACATGAATAATCTCCGGTGTGTTAGCGAGGCGCAGGTATAAACAGAGTCGCTATGATGCGATAAAAATTAAGGTTTTTGACGGAAAGTTCCCTATTGTGCCCAACTTTTCACATATTTTTTCCTCCTGCTGTTCAGTCAGTCGTAATGTCTAGAATTTGGCGACAAAAAAACTAGTCTTGCGCAGCGGCTCCGATCCAAATCGAGCACTAAGGCGTAACGCCATCAACCCCTTAAAGAGCACGCTATGCGCCATCTTCACTGGTTCCGTAACGACCTGCGCCTAATAGACAACCCGGCCATTGCCAGCCATACGGCGGCCGATTCGCTACTGTGTGTCTACCTCATGCCCAAGCCGCGCCCCTGGTGCAACTTGGTGGGTGTGGGTGCCCAACGCGAGCGCTTCCTGCGAGAGTCACTCCAAGACCTGCATCAACAGCTCGTTGAGCGGGGACAAGCGCTCATGGTGCTTGAAGGCTCTCCAGAGCTAGTACTGCCTGATCTCGTCGCTCGGTTTGCCATCACTGAGGTCAGCACCACCTTTACTCCCGGTTCTTACGAGCGAAAGACTTTGGCCTATCTGGATGAAAAACTGACCGTTCCCCTGCAAGTTCATCGAGGCAACAGCCTCTTTGAGCAGCCTGACCTGCCTTTTGAACTAGAAGACTTACCGAAGGTTTTCTCGCCGTTCCGACGAGCGGTCGAGAAACTCAATGTCCGAGGGCCTAGCCCCTCCCCAGAGGCCCTACCACCGCCTCCAGCCGCGCAGTTTGATGCTATCCCACCTGCAGATACCTCGAAGCCAACCATGCTGCCGCTACCCGGGGGACGTGCAGCTGGCCTGCGACGCCTACGGCAGTTCGTATTTGATGACCGCTCAATTACGCAATACAAAGAGACCCGAAACTGCCTTGATGCGCTGGACGGCTCCAGCACACTTTCGCCCTGGCTAGCCAATGGCAATTTATCGGTTCGGGAGGTTGCCCACGAGGTTTTCCGCTTTGAACGCGAAGACTTGAGCAATGAGTCCACCTACTGGTTGTTTTTCGAACTTCTGTGGCGCGAATTTTTCCACTGGCGCGCCGTCGTTGATGACGCACAAATGTTCAAGATTGGCGGTGGCTCGGGAAAAATACTCGGCAACACCTTTGACCCGAGAAATTTTGCGCGATGGTGTGCCGGGGATACCAACTTCCCCTTGGTCAACGCGCTGATGCGACAATTGGTAGCGACCGGCTGGATGAGTAATCGCGGCCGACAAATAGCCGCAAGTTGCCTGATCAATGAGCTGAAGGTTGATTGGCGATTTGGCGCGGCTTTTTTTGAAAAACACCTCATCGACTATGACGTCGGTAGCAACTACGGCAACTGGCAATACATTGCCGGCGTAGGCAGCGACCCACGTGGTGGCCGTCACTTTAATATCGATAAACAGGCTGGACAGTGGGATCCACAAGGGATTTTTACTGCTAAGTGGGGTGGTGATCGCCCCTCTCAGCCCCACTACGTCATTG
>ERZ1048686.493-NODE-493-length-38037-cov-14.645490_pt1 | contig 38037 bp, 34 predicted proteins | sample MGYA00383099_ERZ1048686 | MGnify/ENA primary metagenome ERZ1048686 (study PRJEB29581, sample SAMEA5548369) | metagenome | biome: marine; feature: coastal; material: water | depth 25 m | study: Short-term variability in the microbial, nano- and picoplankton... | reverse complement strand
ACTCATCCCAAATCGAACATCAAATCACCTTCGCTTTTTGCAGCTCGGCGATAGCATCTTCCGAATACCCAACCTCCGCTAGCAATACGCGGGTATGTTCGCCGAGTTCCGGCACAGGATCCATGCGAGGTTCAACACCCACCCCTCCGGGGGGAAGAAGGGCCGGAATAGGACCGGCGGGCGTGTCAACTTTGCGCCAGCGGTTTCGGGCCTTCAGTTGAGCATGGCGCCAGACGTCGTCCATTTCGTTCATTTTTGCGTTTGCAATACCCGCTCGTTCCAGTCGCTCGACAACATTTTCGGTCGTCAATTCTGCGAAACTAGCGAGGATTATCTGCGTTAGTGCGACTTTGTTTTGGGCGCGCAAACTGTTCGTCAAAAACTGTGAGTCAGCGCTCAGTGCTGGTTGCTGAAGCACAATGTCGCAAAATACCTTCCACTCCCGTTCATTTTGCAGGCCCAGAATGACGGTGCGCCCGTCGCCAACCGCAAATGGGCCGTAAGGAAAAATCGTTGCATGGCTTGCGCCAGCGCGTGGCGGGGGATTCGCCCCGTCATATGCATAATAAAGCGGGTAACCCATCCATTCGGTCATCGCATCAAGCATAGACAGGTCGATGTCGCATCCCTTGCCGGTTTTTCCACGCTGAATGATAGCCGTTAGAATGTTGGTATAAGCGTACATGCCGGCTGCGATATCGGCGATTGATATGCCGGCTTTGCTCGGGTTGTCGGGGGTGCCAGTCGTGGTGAGAAATCCCGCCTCAGATTGGATCAGTAGATCGTAGGCCTTGCGTTTTTCGTCTGGGCCACCTGTCCCGTAACCAGATATATTGCAAACGATAATACCCACATTGGTTTTTGACAGCGTCTCATAGTCTAGCCCAACCCGCGCGGCCGCTCCGGGGGCAAGATTTTGCACCAAGACATCGGCCTGATCGAGCAGTTTTTGCAAGATAACCGCACCTTCGGGATGTTTGATGTCTAGCGTCAAGCTTTCCTTGGACCGGTTCGTCCAAACGAAATGAGAAGCCATTCCACTAACGCGCGTGTCATAGTTGCGCGCGAAATCCCCAACGCCGGGACGTTCGATTTTAATGACGCGCGCGCCCATGTCCGCCAGTTGGCGCGTGGCAAAAGGTGCAGCGATCGCGTGTTCAAGACTGACAACGGTAATTCCATCGAGCGGCAACATCAGAACGACCTTGGTAGGTCGAGAACATGTTCAGCGACATAGGAAAGGATGAGATTGGTTGAGATTGGCGCAACTTGATAAAGACGCGTCTCGCGGAACTTGCGTTCCACATCATATTCTTCTGCAAACCCAAAGCCGCCGTGAAACTGAAGACACGCATTAGCCGCTTCCCAACTGGCTTTGGCGGCTAGATACTTCGCCATGTTGGCCTCGGTACCACATGGCGCACCCGCATCAAAAAGCTCGCACGAACGGAACCGCATCAAGTCGGCTGCTTCAATCTCGATCTTTGCTTCGGCAATCGGAAATTGAACACCTTGGTTTTGACCGATTGGCCGTCCGAATACCTCGCGTTCTTTGGCGTATTTGGTCACTTTGTCGATGAACCAGTGACCGTCGCCTATGCATTCAGCTGCGATCAGCGTTCGCTCGGCGTTCAATCCGTCCAGAATGTAGCGAAAGCCCATGCCCTCTTCACCGATCAAATTTTCAACGGGGATTTCTAGGTTGTCAAAAAATAACTCATTGGTCTCGTGATTGACCATGTTTGGGATGGGCTTAACCTCCAAACCTTTGCCAATTGCGTCCCTGAGATCGACCATGAAGATGGACATTCCAAGCGATTTTCGTTTGACCTGATCAAGCGGGGTCGTTCGCGCAAGCAAGATCATCAGATCGGAATGCTGAACGCGGCTGATCCAAACTTTTTGGCCATTCACGATATAACGGTCGCCTTTTCGTACCGCCGTGGTTTTAATTTTTGTTGTGTCGGTGCCAGTCGTGGGTTCTGTAACGCCCATGGATTGCAGGCGTAGTTCTCCACTTGCAATACGGGGTAGATACCGGAGCTTTTGTTCATCAGATCCGTGTCGCAGCAAGGTTCCCATGTTGTACATCTGACCATGGCAGGCTCCGGAATTGCCACCAGACCGGTTGATTTCTTCCATGATGACACTGGCCTCGGTTAGGCCAAGCCCTGAACCGCCGTATTCTTCCGGAATCATCGCCGCGAGCCAACCCGCCTCAGTTAAAGTGTTCACAAAGGCTTCGGGATAGCCCCGCTTTTGGTCAACCTCGCGATGGTATTCCGGTGGAAACGTCGCACATAATGCCCGAACGGCGTCGCAGATATCTTGATGATCAAAGCCTGCTGACATTATGCAATCCTCGCTGAAGCGTTCATTGCGAGCGCACCGTCTTGCCGTCGCACCCAAAGTTGAAAGGTTTTTCCGTCCCCATCCGCTACGCCATGCACCGAGAATGTTTCGTTGTCGAATACCGTGGCCAAAGCGCGAAATTCAAAACTATGAACTGTGGCATCCGGCTTTTCGCGACGGAGCAAATCCAACAATAGCGTTGCGAGCAACGGGCCGTGAACCACTAGGCCCTTGTAACCCTCAGAGCTCACGCAAAACGGCTGGTCGTAGTGTATGCGATGTCCATTGAAAGTCAGCGCAGAATAGCGAAACAGCAAAACGGGATCGGGATCGATAACACGCGAGAAATCGCAATCGTCGGGCGCCTGCGATGGCACCGTATCAGGCGCATCGGCGTTAGGTTCGTCACGATAGACAATGTCGTGCTCTTCGTCGACGCCAAGTGTCGATCCGTCAAATACTTGGTGACCAACTGTGACAAAGACCAATTTTCCGGAACGCCCAGTTTTGGCTTTCACGGACTTTATGGTCGAAATTTTCTTCAACTCGCGTCCGATAGGAAGCGGAGCGTGAAACGTCAAACGACTTCCAGCCCACATTCGACGCGGAAGTGGCACCGGTGGCAAGAACCCTCCTAGTGCTGCATGACCGTCATAGCCTGCATCTGACAGCTTGAAGAGCTGAAGAAAATGAATCCAGTGCCAAAGGGGTGGAAGGGGCGTGCCATCACAATACCCGGGATCATCCCGGTCTAGCGTTGCTGCCAACGCATTTGATGGAAATGGGCTTATCCGCTCGGTACGGATTTCCGACTTTCCAATCCACTCATCTAAATGTGCTGTCGTCAACTTTTTCTCACTCAGAGCTAATTAGACACAATCTTTGCCACAGCGCGTGCGTTATTAAAATTCGTATTTCCATAACGCGGCGTTCGTGGTAGCCGAACACAAATGAACATCGAAATCACTGATCTCAGACTCTTTGTGAACATCGCGGAATGTGGCAACCTTACTAAGGGCGCAGAGAAAACCTTTCTGTCTCCCCCGTCTGCAAGTGCGCGGATCAAAACACTTGAACTTGAAACCTCTCAGCAGCTCCTCAACCGCGGAAACAAGGGCGTAACGCTCACGACCTCTGGTGAGCTATTTCTGAAGCAGGCGCGTTTGGTTCTGCGCCAGTTTGATTTCCTAACTGTCGAAATGAGCAATTCTGAGGCCGGTCACATACGGCTATTTGCAAACACAACCGCAGTGACAGAGTTCCTTCCAGAGCTTCTTGCGCGTTTCTTATCAGAGCGTCCAAGTTTAACAATGGACCTACAAGAGAGATTAACAAATGACATAGTACGGTCCGTTGTGGATGGCACTGCAGATCTTGGAATTGTCTCTGGTGACATTGGAAATGAAGATCTTGAGTGTATTAGGTTCTCAACAGACCGCCTTATGCTAGCGACACCAAGCAATCATCCACTCAACGACAATGAATCGGTGCAACTTTCGGAAACGCTAGAATTTGAACATATAGGCCTGCATGAGGGCAGCACGCTTTTGGATTTTCTGCGCCGCCAGTTCCGCCGAAAGGGCTACGATCGTAGTTTACGAATACAGGTTCGCAGCTTTGAGGCAATGTGCCGGCTAGTAGAAGCAGGTGTTGGAATTGGCGTCGTTCCTGAATCCGCCGCACGGCGACACGTTCAGACAATGGATATCAAATTGCTGGCACTTGATGACGATTGGGCCATACGAGATCGATTTGTTTTGACCCGCGATCGGCTGGCTCTACCCAGGGCAGCGGACGCGTTGATAGAACTTCTTGTACTTGAAGGAGCTGGCGGCGGTCCAACGGTTCATTCTCGAAATTCAGGAGTCGAGATTGAAATAGGCGCACAAACAGTGATCCCCTAGCCCGTTCGCAGAACCGCTTTCAACGTTTTTGACAAAACGCCAACGTCTAGACTTGGGTTCTGATCCTCGGAATTTTTCACGCGACACGACGCATGAAACGAAGAAATCTTGGCATGTCGCAAAAGCGAAATATTGCTGAAAGTAACTCCGCTTCCTGCCATCACTTCTATCTCTGCTCCGGCCAATTCTACCATCGCAGACAATTCGTCTATGCCCTCGACAGCAGTTGATGCCCCTCCAGACGTCAAAATTCTTTCAATGCCCAAGTCAATGGCGGTATCGACCGCGTCTCTTGGTGATGACATCTCATCCACAACTCGATGAAGGGTCATGCCCATGCCCTTGGCAGCAACGCAAAGGCGTTTAAGTGCCACTATATCAAGCGTTTGATCATCTTTTGCGGCCCCGAAAACCACACCGGCAAAGCCTGCGGCACGCATTGCAGCGACATCAAGTTCCATCGAACAAAGTTCGGCTTCGGTGTATATAAAATTGCCCCCTCGCGGTCGGATCATGGCGTAGATGGGCACATCGGAATTTTTTGCCAATGCGATCAAACCGGGCGTAGGCGTCAAACCACCTAAATCTAAAGCGCTACAAAGCTCAATCCGATCCACATTCGCTGAAATCGCAATCGCAAGATCGTCTGGTCTATCCACACAGATTTCAAGCGTATCGGTCAAATCTCAAGAAAGCCTTTGAAGCTTAGATCGGGATCCAAACGTATCAAGTCACGAGCGAATTTACCTTGGACGAGGGCCTTATCTTCGCATCCTAAAACGCGGGCTGGAACTGTAATTGCAGCGCGAAGAACCGCAGCACGATCAATCCCGACTTTGTTTGCCAACCTATAAACACCTTCTGCCTGAGTTAAATGTGCGCCGGCAAGGCTTCCCTCGCCGTTGACCAATTTGCCCTGTTCCAAATGAACGTCGACGCCGTAAAGGTTAAACTTATCCGGCCCACCGACGGTCGGCATGGCATCAGACACGAGGAAAACAGACTCTTTTTTGGGCCTCGCCCGCATTGCCAGCGCGACCATTTCATCAGCCACGTGAATGCCGTCCACGATTATGCCTACGTCGATGTCAGAATTGATGACCGCGCCTGTAACCCCAGGTGCTCGGTTCAACATCGGCGACATCGCATTGAACAAATGCGTAGCGCAGTTAATTCCCGCTTGAATTGCCTCGTGGGTCTTTTCAGCAGTTGTATCTGTGTGGCCGATTGAAACAACAGCACCAATATCTGCAAGTTCGGCAATTTGGCTTGATGTAACTGCCTCGGGCGCGACCGTAATCATCACGGCAATACCCTCGTTTCTTAGGCGTTCAACAAGGGCAATCGTTTCGGCATCCATCGGGCGCACAAAACGTTCAGCATGAGTACCGCGACGCGGAACCGAAATATGCGGCCCTTCGATATGAATGCCCAACAAACCAGCGGTCCCGTTGGCAGAAATTACAGCATCGGCGGCCTTTGCCATCACCTCTGGCGCGTCGGTGATTACGGTCGGCAAAATGCTGGTTGTTCCGAAAACGCGGTGGGCCTCAATAATGGCCTCGATACCGCTAGCAGTGGGCTGATCGTTGAATAGGACTCCGCCACCGCCGTTAACCTGCAGATCTATGAAACCAGGCGAAATTATTCCATCGGTTTGAGGCGACCCACAGGGTGCCTCATCTGCCGGATAGATCCCTTCGATCACATCATCTACTATCTTTAACGCTCTATTTTTGCAAAGATTTTCCCCGTCAAACAAGAGATCAGGTAGAAGCCAGTTATCATCCACAGCGCTTCTCCTTTTCTTGAACGTCATAAGGATCAAGCGCAATTTCGATTTGGGCGTCGATCAATCGTTGAACCTGTGTTCCATCGAGTTCTTCGGCGCGGTCCAATACATTTGGTGCGAACACTTGCCACAATAGCGGCTCAGGCAAAGTCCGGCTTTCGGCTTCTTGGCGCAGCATCAACACTGCATTTTGTGCCACGGGGTTGGGCCAATAATAGCGAATTCGATCAGCCAGACCGACATGTCGTGCGACTTGATTTTCTTGCGCATAATGACCCTGCCAGTACCCGGGTTCGGCTGTCATAAGACCTTCCATTGTGGCCATTATGCCAACGCCCTTCCCCGCGATCGCCAGCGCGTTGTCCAGTGCATAAAGGGCCTGCCGATAGGCGAAGGTCAAAGCCGGGCCAACTTTTTGAAAGGCAAATCCAAGCTCAGCTAGACGGCCAAACACGGCTGGGTGCTGATAGTCCGTCGAGTGCGCTTCCAAGCACAAACCCGGCCAGCTCATCATGACATCGCGAAGCGCTGGGTCACGGTCCAGCGGCATATGGTGAACATGCATAGGTGAAAACTCGACACCCGGTTGCACGACCAATCCGGCGATGCGTGGCTTTAGGTCGTTCAAACCTTGTGCCTCAAATGCCTCTTCATGTGCAGAAAGAGTTGCCAAAGCTGACTTGGGAGTCGTCGCTGGAATGTCACCGCTTTCGTCCACACGGGCGCCACCGGGCGGAGGCACTTCTGTGCCAATAACATAGAGGATCGATCGGTCCGGTGCTGCAGTTTCGCACACTCGCGCAAGGTCCGTGGTGCGTGCTGCTGTTACTTCGTCGGGAAGCTGCGCGTCTTCTCCTGCGCATCCTTCCGAACAATCCAGGTGAATTTTCCCAAAACCGGCAGCAACATAATCTGCCACCAAAACTCGGGCTTTTTCCATTGCTGCATCTGCGGAAAGCTTCCGCCATGCTTGGGGGCCAAGATGATCCCCCCCCAATGTAATTCGGTCTCTTGAAACGCCACACTCTTTCGACATCGCGTCGATATCAGCAACAAAATCGACAGGCGTCTTGCCAGTATATCCACCGTCCTGATTGACTTGGTTTGATGTTGCCTCGATCACAATCGGACGGTTTTTTCGCTCAGCCCATTTCATCGAAGCGCGCAAAACGTCTGGCTGGGCAGAACATATTGAAGGGATTGCAACGGTTTCACCGGCGCGGTTTCGGGCGACAATTTCGGTCAATACTTTAGACATGCCCTGCCTCCTGAGCTGCTGCTAAAGCGGCCCCTCGGGCGCCACTAGCATCGCCGCCTGCTGCTACAATTATTATCGGAAGGCTGAACCCGGAGATTTGTTTCTCGGCTAGTCTTTTTGAAATGTCGGTGCTGACGTCGGGGATTTTGCTAAGCCCACCGCCTAACACGATGATGTCTGGGTCCACGGATTGGATGAGCGACAGCACCAAGTCAGTCGTCACTTCTATCCAAACGCGCCAAATATCCTGCGAGGGACCTGATTGGTCTTTTGAATGACCAATTTCTTGCGTGGTCAATTCTAACCCAGTCAGTTCTCGCGCCATTCGGACCAGCCCAGGACCTGCGATATAGGTTTCTGCGCAACCCACGCGTCCGCAACCACATTGATGCAGCTTCAGACCGTTTGACTGCACGGCCTCTGCCGATGCAGCCATGTGGCCGAACTCGCCACCGCAAGATGACGGACCAGGACGTAGATGACCGTCGTAGGCAACACCCCCACCGACCCCAGTGCCAATGATCAAAGACATCACTGTGCCATGCCCCTGACCGACACCAAAAGCGGCCTCTGAAAGGGCCAGCGCACGGCAGTCGTTGACGTATGTTATGGGATGACCGGCTTCGGTGGCGATATCTGAGGACAAAGGCTTGCCTTTCGCAGGCAAATTGGCCGTAAAGGCATTACCTTGGGCATCAATCATCCCAGGGGCACCTATCCCAACCGGAATCGAGTGTCCGGCCTTGTCGATCGACCATTTCACCTGTTCGGCAACTGTCGTCACCAAATCTTCATATGTGTCAGGTGTCGCGACGCGCTGGCGTTCGATCAACTGCCAATTGGCATCGAAAAGTTGAGCTTCGGACTTAGTCCCCCCAAGATCTATGCCAGCGTATGCGATCATCGAATGACCTCATAAAGCTGAACACCGGAAACAACTCGGGTCAAAGTTCCCTGCCCTTCAAATGGGTTATCGACGTTCAACCCCATGGCATGCGCCCAAATGCATCCCGCAAGTTGGGCGTAAAGGATGGCATTTGGTGCCGCCCATACCGAACCGTCTGGGTGAGAAATATCAACATCTCCGTCGGGACCAATAGATGTCACCCTGACGTTTGGAAACTGTTGGCGCAATTCTGCAATGAGATCGGCTTCATAACGAACCGCTGGAATCTCGGATGATGTAAAGACGACGATTTCCGTTTGATCAGTGACAAATGATTTTGGGCCGTGACGAAAACCTAGGACACTGTCCCATAGACACGGAATACGACCTGCCGAAAGCTCCATGACTTTGAGAGCTGCTTCTCGCGCAGCAAAGGTCATCGCGCCAGTTCCCAAAAACACTGCGCGCTCGGGTGCGGGTCCAATCAAATTTTGCATTGTTGCCTGAACATAATCAAACCCGTCGGCCGCATTGTGCAGTTTTGTAGTATTTGGGCCTTTGGCTGAAAACAGTATCAATGCGGTCAATAGCATCGTTGAGAAGCTACTGGTCATCGCAAATCCGCTGTCATGCGTCTCAGCGGGAAGAACAATCACGCGTGTCGCATCGTTTTGACGGGTCGCAAGCGTACTGCCTTCGTTGCATGTAATGTTCAATCGAGGCGCGTTTGGCGCTAGTGCATCAAGAGCTTCGAGTGTTCCGATGCTTTCACTTGAATTGCCTGACCTTCCGAAACTGACGACTAGTGGATTGCGATCTGATAGAAAGGCTTGCGGTTGAGCCACCAAATCAGTGGTCGCGACAGACCGAAGGGCATACGTCCCTCGTTCGCGTTCCAGTCCAGCTACAATTATGTCGCCAATAAATGCACTGGTGCCAGCGCCACAAAACCAAACCTCGTCAAACGTTTGTTGGTCAATCCACGTTTTATGAGCTGCAAAATCACATTTATCAGCCCACTCCCGCCAAATTTCCGGCTGTGCAAGGGTTTCCGACCATGTCGCCCAATCAGAGATATTTTTTTGACTCATCGGGTTACAGTCACCTTTGACAGCGTAACGGGTGCATCTGGGTCCAATCCCAGCTCTAGTGCAACGTCCAGAATGACGGGGTACACATGGCGTAACAACGCGGCAGCCGCAGCAGCAGGTAGTAATCCCGCTTGCGTGGCTGAGACCCTGTGCACTTCCGCACCAGCCTTCGTAAACCTAGCAACTGCATTTTCGATGCTCTCAGTGGTGCCAGGAGCACCAGTATCGAGAACCAGAACCGTGAGTGGATTTGTTGCAAGTTGCAGGGGACCGTGTAGCACTTCCGAAGCGGAATATGCCTCGGCGTGAATGGCACAAGTTTCTTTGACCTTAAGAGCAATCTCATGGGAAGCACCAAAACCAGTGTCGCGTCCAACCACATAAACATGTCGTGCGCGCAATAGTGCTGCTTTCAGTGTTGAATGCTCATTCAATGACAAGTTTCCAACGCTGCTAAATTGCGAAACTGAAGCTGCCAGCCTTTGCGCATACTCCGGCTTTAAGGCTGCCAACAAAGCCAACCCCGCCGCTACGGAACCAATAACCGTTTTGGTTGCCGGAACTGCTTTTTCCTCGCCTGCGCCGATGGACAGAGTGACGTCTGCAGCGCCTTCAACGGACGAGCCTGCCATGTTGGTAATCGCGGCAACTTTGCCGCCCGCATCACGAACGCCTTGTGTTGCACGCACCAAATCTTCGCTCGCACCGGACTGCGATATCACCAAACCGATGGCATCCAGCATCGAAACCCCTTGGCCAACCGAATAAACTGAAGGCGGCAGAGACGTGACCGGAATGCCCAACTCACGCATGAATTCGTAGGAAAGGATGTTGGCCGCTGCATCAGATGATCCGCGGGCAATCGTGTAAATCGCGCGTGCGCCGTCAATTTTTAAATCGCGCAACCCGGCGCCGATTGTCTGCGATGCAGAATTACAGAAAACCGAAGTCGCTTCCTGCAGTTCGGCTGCCATATAGCGGCCCTTAATGGGAAGCGTTTCTGTCATCGTCATGTCCTTAATCCGTATTGATCAAACTGATCCCAAGTGTCGGCCAGATCGACGACCTGACCCAAAGTGCGAGCCTGATCTAATGCCAACGCGGCAATTCCAGCTTCGAGCGCATCCACGATTGAAACAGGTAGTTGGGTCGAGTTTCCGCGCAAATAATCCGCCAAATCGCTTACCATCATATGATCTGCTCCATAGTGCGCACCAATTTGGGCTTTACTGCCTGTGCTATAGTCGTTGTCGCTGTAGACCGAACCGTCACGTCGCGTGACTTTTAGGTAGCCGCGCACAAAATCACCTTCGGCCATTCCTTTTGCGCCCATCACACAGAAACGACGATGATCATCAGGGACGTTGAGGTTCGTATGAAATGCCAGATTTGCGCCGGTTTCGTACTCGAGAATGGCCGTTTGAAAGTCAATAATGTCCCCATCAGATCGGAATGGGTCATCCGTGGACTCCCAAATCGACTTTTTGACATGAAACACTTCGGCCTCGGCGTTTGACGTCGGTGCATGGGTCGGAACGAAGGATTTTCGCCCTCCAAAGCTGGCAACGCGAGACGGCCTCGAGCCGGTGACCATGTTGTAAATATCGAGGTCGTGGCAGCACTTCTCTAACATGAAACCGCCCGAATGTCCTTCCATCCGGCGCCAATCACGCATGAAGAACGCTCCGTGGTAGGGCGCGATATGTTCATTCGCTTCCAGTGAAACGATGTCGCCAAGCGCCCCATCTGCGATCGCAGTACGAAGATCGACCATGTGCTGTGAATATCGCAGGACCAAGCCGACCATCAAACGTGACGCCCCGCCGTGCTTCGCAAGCAACCGACCAAGTTCCATCGTTTCAGCCATCGACACGACGACCGGCTTTTCAGTGAAGATATGAGGAACGTCCGCCTCTAACCCTGACCGAATGTTATCCAGATGAAAACTGTTTGGTGACCCAATGAAATATAGATCTGGCTTTGTAGCAGCCAGCATTTCGTCGACTGTTTCGAACCGCGGGACGTCCAATCCAATCATATCCAGATAGCTTGCTTGAGGATCGACATAACCTGCGAACTCAATCTCAGGCATCGCCTCTTTCAATATCGAGAGGACATGTCCGGCCCGAAGACCTATGCCCGCCGTGACGACTTTCATAACTGTCCCTTTAAATTATGTGGTCAGTACAGGCGCACTAAGGCGACGCAACACTCGACCTTGTCCGTCAAACACATGACAATCGGCAGGATTGACAGACAAATTCAGGCTATTGCCTTCGCTTGCGGCTGTCACACCATCCAAGGTCGCACAAAACTTTGTGCCGTCGGTTAGTGATCCATAGGCAATAGTGGTTCCACCAAGACGTTCTAAAACACGGACGTTCATTTCGATGCCCTCGCCCACTGATGCGTCCTCAGGCCGGATACCGACCTCTACCTTGTCACCAACTTTGACCAAAGATGACTCGACTGGTACGTGTAGGTTACCGCCGCTTTCAAGCGCGACTCCAACGCCGTTGTCGTCAATACTGGTCACCGTCGAGGCAATGAAGTTCATGTTGGGTTGACCAATGAAGCTAGCAACGAATTTGGTAGCAGGGTGATGATAAAGTTCCATCGGCGTACCAAATTGCTCAACACGGCCACCGTTTAGAACGACGATGCGGTCGGCCATGGTCATTGCTTCGACCTGATCGTGCGTCACATAAACCATCGTCGCATCAAGCTTGCGATGAAGCTGTGAAAGCTCTACGCGCATATCGCCACGAAGTGCGGCATCAAGGTTCGATAGCGGTTCGTCGAACAAGAACACACGCGGTTCGCGCACGATCGAACGGCCGATGGCGACCCTCTGGCGCTGTCCACCAGACAATTGTCCGGGTTTTAGGCTTAGCTTGTCAGTAAGCTGAAGAATTTCGGCGGCTTTGTTTACACGCTTTTGCAGCTCTGCTGCCGGCATTTTTTGCACGCGCAGTGGGAAAGCAATGTTTTCATAAACAGAAAGATGCGGATAAAGGGCGTAAGACTGGAAGACCATTGAGATCCCGCGCTCAACCGGAGGAGCGCTGCTGACGTCTTCGCCGCCAATTACGATGCTGCCTTCGGTGGTTTCTTCCAAACCCGCGATGATCCGCAGAAGGGTGGATTTACCGCAGCCAGATGGGCCGACGAAAACAACGAATTCCTTGTCACGAATTGCAAGGTCTATGTCATGTAGCACCTTGGCCTCGCCAAAGGATTTACTGATTTTTTCCAGATCAAGAGTTGCCACGGGATTATCCTGTAATTCGAGTGTTCAATTTGAAGTTCCCGGGCGACAGAATGCTGCCGCCCGAGACCGGGAGGATGCGCTTAAAGCGCGTCGTCCAATTCTTCGCCAGCGATAGTCACTAGGTTGTCCACTGTGTCATCCGCAAGAATGATACCTTGGATCATGTTGGTGAATACCGACTGAAGGGATTTGAAATCTTCAACGATTGGCTCTGGTCCACCAGCGGCGATGCCGTTGACGAATACACCCCAGAAATCGTCGCCTTCGTAGTACGGGCTATCAAATCCAAGTTGAGCATAATCAAAGATTGGTGTCAGACCCCAGCTGCTATCAAGACCATACTGACTTTCACCTGAAGTGATCATTTCAGCAAGCTCATGAGCAAGTGCTTCGTGGCCAGAACCTTTGAACACAACGATTGAGTCTGTGATCAAGATAGTTCCGTTGTCACCCTGTGGACCTGCTGGAATTGCTGCCGTGATCTCTTTGATGTTGTCGTTATGCTGACCGCGACCCCAAGGACCGTCGATGTACATTCCGATTTTGCCATCGTTATACAGATCTTTCAGCTGCGAACGCTCCCAAGCTGTTGGGCCTTCTTGTGCAACGCTAACCAGCTTCTCGTAGAAGGCCAGAGTTTCACGTGTGTTCGAGCTGTCCAGCATGTTCTCGCCTGTAGCCGAGTCGATGACAACGCCACCGTTCGAATAGAGGTAGTTCATGAACTGGTGCATGGTGTTGTCAAAGTCTTTACCGGCAAGACCGATACCTGCGGCATCTGTATTGTCGTTAACAGCTTTGGCTAGGTTATAAAGACCATCCCATGTGCGCGGTGCAACACACTGCTCGCCTGCGGCTTCAACAAGACCACAGTTGATGTATAGACCTTTGGTCGAAAACGCGTGTGGGTAGCCCCAACGTGTACCTTCGATGGTCACAGTGTTCAGGATGCCTGGCTGATAAGCGCCTTCAAGATCAGCATTGATTTCAGCTGGAACGATCAGATCGTTGTTTGCCAACTGACGCAGAGTCCGTGAACCCATGTATGCGATTGAGGGTGGGTCGCCAGCAGCAGCCAAAGTCAGAGATTTATCCTGACATGTTCCCCAAGGAACAGCTTCGATGTTGACTGTAACGCCATCGTTGTTCGCTTCGAAAGCGTCGACAACAGCTTGGTCAGCGTCACGAACTTCGCCGCCACACATGATGAAGTGCAGTTCTTCGGCTTGGCTTGGAAGGGCGGTACCTGCTGCCAGGATCGCACCAAGCGATAGTGTTTTTACATAATTCATAGTTTTCCTCCGATGGTTTTACGAATTTTGTTTTGGTTATTCTTTCACCGCGCCGGCGGTCAGACCGGCGACAAGGTACTTTTGTAGGAACAAGAAGATGACCATGACTGGCAGGACACCTGTCAGTGCTGCGGCCATCATTTCGTTCCAGGTCACCGACTGATAGCCGATGAATTCGAACAGGCCTGCGGGTAGTGGTTGATACTCGCGGGTCTGGTTGAAGGTAATTGCGAACAGGAATTGCTGAGCATATGCGCCGATAAAGATAGCGGTGCTGACAACGATCAAGCCGGGAACAGCAAGCGGCAGCACAACACGGCGAAGTGTATACAAGCGGCTTGCGCCATCGACGTATGCAGCCTCTTCCAGTTCAACAGGGATTTTCTCAAGATATGAGCGCAGCAGCCATATCCCGGTTGGGATCAAAAAGGCGATACCTGGCACGATCATGGCCCAGTAGCTGTTCAACAGTCCAAGAGTGCTAAGAACGCGGTAGAGCGGGATAAGTAGAACCGCGCCTGTAAACATGTTCACACCAAGGAACATTCCAAGAGATGCAGATTTGAAAGGAAAATCTAGACGGGCATAGGCATAGGCTGCAGGCACTACGAAGACCATAGTTAAGACTGTCACCGAACCTGCGATGAACACTGAGTTCAGGATGTAACGCCCTAGAAGAGGAACCGTTACCCACATGTCGCGATAGGCCTGAAAGCTGAAGTCGTCAGACCAGAATTGATATGGGCTGCGGAACAGGTGCTCAAGCGGGCGAAGCGACGCCATGAACATCTCAAGGAAGGGCAACAGGATGAAAGTCAGGAACACTGCTATTGCTGCGTATATGCCAACGATCTGAAGCTTCGAGTAACGGTCCATCATCTTACTTCACCCCGTAGTGTTTGTTCACCTTGTTCAGGAAGAACAGGTAGATCAGTGAGAAAATGGCCAGCAGGAAGACGATCACGACAGCACGGGCCGCGCCTTCTCCGAACTTAAAGTTGCCAATTGCGGTTTTGTAGGTGTCGATGATCAACGTTGTGGTCGCCGAGCGTGGCCCACCTTCGGTAAGGATCCAGATGATCTCAAAGCTGTTAAAGGTGAAGATTGCCGACAAAAGCGCCATTGATACGATAACAGGCATGATCTGTGGAATTGTGATCCGACGGAACCGATACCAGCGCCCTGCCCCATCAACCCAAGCAGCCTCGTATAGATCACGGCTGACACCTTGCATCGCGGCTAGGAAGAACAGAGTGACCATAGGGGTACCGACCCAAACATCAGCGACAACTGCCGAATAGAACGCAGACCGCTTATACGCGAGAAATTCAAATGCCTTATCGATCAAACCGAATTGTTGCGCCGTACCGGACAAGACACCAAAGGCACCGTTATAGAGCCACAACCAACCAATCATGCCGATGGCCATTGGGATCACCCACGGTGGCATAACCAACACGCGAAATAGACCGCGACCAGGTACTGCGGCGTTCAAAAGCGTCGCGCCGACAAGTCCAAGGATCAATTTTAGGAATACGGAGAGGAACATCCAATAAAATGTTCTGACAATGGTTTGGCGAAACTTCTTGCTCTCTGCGAGGTCGGTATAGTTTTCCATCCCCACGTAGCTTTCGCCACCCAAACGCGCATCCGTGAAAGAAAGGCGGAAAGTCTCAAGCAGTGGCCACGCCACGATCACGAGAATAAATATCACAGCCGGAGCAATAAGCGCCCACGCGAACCATGACTCTGGCAAGCTGCGGCGCTTCCGTTGAGTTGTTGACACTAGATCGGTCAATTTCCACCCCTTAGTTATCCCTGTGGAACGCGAATTTCGCGCTTTCATTAAGCATGCCTCATGGCGACCAATAATACTACCAAAATAATACCAAAAATGTAGATTGGTGACTTTTCTGTTGATTTTCAGGGGGTTTGGCACTACTCACTTGACCAGATCAATAACATTCGCAAATTTTGGTATTGCATAAAAGATACCAATAAAAGAAGATTTAGTCATGGAATCGAATCGCGTCCTCTTTCACTCTGACGTCTGGCACCAATCCGGTGGCGGATCACGGTATCTGCAGCTTTCTCGCCATATCGCTGCGGCTATAAATGATGGTCGTCTAGAAGAAGGCTATCAATTGCCACCCGAACGCGATCTGGCCGAGCTTGGGAATGTTAGTCGGGTCACGGTGCGAAAAGCGGTCAGCGAATTGGTCGATGCTGGGCTCGTCCAACAAAAACGCGGGTCTGGCAGTTTCGTACTGGGGGTTGCTCCACGAACGGAACAATCCCTTTCAAGTCTCGTTTCGTTTACCGAAAACATGCAGGCACGGGGTCGAGCGTCTACGAGTAAAATTCTTAGCCGTGGTCTTTTTGTACCCACGCCGGATGAAATGATGGCTCTTGGACTTTCCCCCAGTCAAAGGGTTGCACGGTTGGAACGTCTTCGTTTTGCCGATGGCACCCCCATGGCGCTTGAAGTGTCATCTATCCCGAGTGACGTCCTGCCAGACCCTGACGTCGTCTCGAAATCGCTATATGCGGTTCTCAGGCTAAACGATCAGGCCCCAAGTCGAGCGATACAAAGAGTTAGTGCAATCAATGTTCCAAGTGACAAGGCGCAGTTGTTGGGCGTTCCAGAAAACACAGCGCTTTTGCAAATCAACCGCACGGCCTTTTTAGACAGCGGTCGACCGATCGAATTCACGCAGGGCCTGTACCGCCCAGACATTTACGACTTTGTCGCTGAAATCCGCCCAGATGGTGGTGCCTAAATCTAACGCTAAGAGAGTCCCATGAAGTTTGACGCCCGTATTGACGGCCCTTTGATCCGTTGCACCTTGACTTCTGACCGTGATCTTCACGGGCCAGTTTTTTGCTTTTCAGGCATGGCGCCGAGCATTTCGCACGATGGCTATTCGAGGCTAAAAAGCGTTGGAGGATATTGTGAAATTCAGCTTCCAGACATTGAGAATAGTCAAACTCTTGAATTTTCAATTGCTTACGAAAACCCGGATTTTGCCCCGGCTAATCGTGCGTGGCTTCCGCTTGGGGCATATTTGCGTTGTGACGGAGATACGCTCACCCTGCCCCAATTACTTCCGGTCGGCGTTGAGCAAGGCGCGATCTCTTATAGTGATGGCACAGCACCCGAGTTTTTGATCTGCCCTCAGCCGACCTCTTATTCGGCCAGTGAAGGGTTGCTACACATATCTGGCATTCGATCTGACATGGCTGAGCTGTTGCGTGTCGATAAGCTGACGAAACGGTTGGGTTTTGACCCATTTCTTAAAGACGCAGGAATCCCCCTAACCCACGAGCTTGATGAAAGCCTTTCGGCTGAAGCCTACCGCCTAGATATTCAACCAGACAGCATCACCCTAAGTCACAAAGACAGCGCCGGCGCATTTTACGGTGGCGTGACACTCGCGACCTTAATCGCAACCCACAATGGGAAAGTGCCTTGTGGCAGCATCGAGGACGCTCCTCGGTTTGAATGGCGCGGCCAGCACTTGGATTGTGCACGCCACTTCTATCAGGTTGATACGATCCTTCGACTGCTCGACCTAATGGCAATGCTAAAACTAAACCGCTTTCATTGGCACTTTGCTGATGATGAAGCCTTTCGGCTTGAGCTCGACAGCCTTCCAGAATTGTCCCAAACCCATTTCCGCGGTGAAGGCAATTTGGTTCCTGGTGTATTCGGGGGCGGCCCAAATTCTGGTGGAAGCTACTCAAGGGCGGATGCGGATCGCGTAATTGCACATGCAAAGTCGCTTGGCATAGAAGTTATGCCTGAAATCGAGGTTCCCGCACACGCTTTGGCCTTGTGCAAGATATTCCCAGACACTCGCGACCCAGATGACATTGGAACCGAGCAATCGGTGCAGGGATATGTTGAAAACGTCATGAACCCTGCCATGCCAGAAAGCTGGCGCGTGTGGACCGCGATGGTCGATGAAATCAGCGACATCTTCCCCTTTGAAATGCTTCATCTTGGTGGTGATGAATTGCCACATGACACTTGGCAGGATTCTCCAGCGGCCAAAGGTTTAATGGTGGCAGAAAAGCTGGAGTCCACACAAGATCTTCAAGGATGGACAATGAACAAGCTGGCCCAACATACTGTATCCAAGGGAAAAACACCGGCTGGCTGGGAGGAATCCGCCCTTGGAAATCCTTCGATCGGGAACGGCGCGATTATCTTTAGCTGGACTGGCCAAGGTCCGGGATTACAGGCCGCTAGGGACGGCCACCGGGTTGTCATGATGCCAGGACAGAAGACCTATTTCGACATGGCCCAAACCGGGACCCCAAATGATTGGGGGGCGAATTGGGCTGCGATCATTGGGTTGGAAGATACACTCGACTGGGAACCCGTACCTGATGAAGAGCCCGAATTGGAAACCGATATAATTGGTGTCGAGGGGGCATTCTGGTCTGAATTCACCACCCAAGACCAAGAGATGGAACCAATGATAGCACCGCGGATTCTTGGGATCGCAACTTTGGGTTGGCAGGCCAAGAATAGCGCCAGCACCGACGACTTGCTTGGGCTTCGTTTGGTCTATTCCAAAATATTCCAATCGATGGGCTGGGCGCAGTCTTGACCGGTTTTATGTGAACTAAAAACCATGACCGAGTGCAAAATATGAACAGCATCACTGCCACGAAATGGGTCTTCTTTCTTCAACCCTTGATCCTTGGGGCTTGGTTTCCTCGTATTCCTCAGGTTCAAGAGGCACTCGATCTTAGCGCAGGCCAACTAGCCTTTGCTTTGATTGGGATGCCCATTGGATTGCTTTCAGCTCTTAGTTTTGGTGCCAAAGTTGCCGAGGCACTTGGCACGAGACGTCTTTTGACTGTTGCCATGTTGACTCAATGTATCTTGCTACCCCTGCCGGCCTTTGCAGTCAGTGGGCCGACATTGTTTATCGCGCTTACGATTTCAGGCCTAGCATTGGCGATGGCGCAACTGGGTCTAAATGTCACCGCTTCGCTGGTCGAAGCCCATACCGATCGCCCAATTATGAATGGTTGTCACGGGTTTTGGAGTGTTGGGGTCCTGTTGGGCAGCGCATTGGGGGCCTACAGCGCTGCGATCAATGTTGCGCCCAGCACGTCGCTTGTCATTGTTGCGGCTTTCACATCCGCACCTCTGATCTTGATTGCACGTCAAGTCACCGACTATTCCGTTCCAGCCCAAGAACACAACGAAGCCGCAAGCAAGAGGATCTCGCCCACTCTTGTTTTCATTGCGCTTTTTGCATTCGGCATCGCAATGACCGAGGGCGCGATGGCCGATTGGTCAGCAGTTTATCTAACCGATACGTTCATGGCCTCTGCGGGTTTAGCAGGTGCAGGCTATACAGTATTTGCACTTTTTGTTGCTGCAGGGCGCTTTATGGGGGACCCGCTTAAGTCACGGTTCCCTGTGCAACACTTGGCCCAAGCTTTCGTGATTACCGCATTGGTGGGGCTGGCGCTGATCGTTTTCGGCCCTTCTGTTAGTTTTGCATTTCTAGGGATCGCGATGTTGGGGCTTGGCGTGTCATTGGGCTTTCCCTTAGCTGTAAGCGCCGTGAGTGTTTTGCCAGGGCGCTCGAGCGCGTCCAATGTTGCTATATTAACGCAAGTAACGCTCAGCGGTTTTTTGGTGGGTCCACCAATGATCGGCATCATCGCAGATCACAGCTCTATGCGAGGAGGCCTTGCTGCGTTGGCCCCCGCGTTGATCGCAGCTGCATTTTTTGCGCGACAACTCAAAGCTCGCGACTGAAGCCCTAAGCCCAATCGCGACGCACGTATTCTATCTATTCGCTCGCGCTAGCAAACCAACTGCAGCCAATCCCACAAGGATTATCAGTACGGCCGAAGGTGCGGCATCTCCGAGATTTTCAAGCGATGCCTGTTGGTGCACGCGTGTCGCTAGGGTTTCGTAGTTAAATGGCCGCAACAAAAGTGTCGCCGGAAGCTCTTTGACGCAATCGACAAAGACCAACAGCAAAGCAGAGCCGATCGAACCCTTGATGAGCGGCATATAGACGTCTTTCAGAGTTCCCCCTAATGTTCTGCCGAGTGATCTGGCTGCCAAGGGTAAACTGGGCGACACACGACCAAGAGCCGCGTCAGCAGCACCTTGGGCAATCGCGAAAAACCGAACGGAATATGCCAAGATCAATGCAAAGGCTGATCCTGTCATCACCAACCCAATATCGTATCCGGTCACTGACCAAATGGCATCTGCCACCGCGTTGTCGGTCGCGGCAAGCGGTATGAGAATGCCGACGCCCAAAACAGCGCCCGGTGCGGCATATCCTATCGTGGTGATTGGTAACAATAGTTGGGGTAATCTGCGACCCGACAGACGAACACCGTAAACCATGAATAGCCCCGCCGTGACCGTAACCAAGGCAGCAATACCGCCGACTGCCAACGTATTCCCCAGTGCCCGAACTAAACCTTTGGCAGCGAATTCATCAAGATTGCCCCACGCATGACTGGAAATAACTGCAACAGGCATCACGAACCCGATCAAAAATGGTAGCAAACAGGCAAGAGTGGCAGCCCAAGCATGACTGCCGTGAAGTACGGTGCGCTCAACCGGCCTCGCGCGGTTGGAAAGATTGTAGTGCCTAACGCGGTTTCTACTAATTTTCTCAAGGGCAACTAAGAAAATTACCAATATCAGGATGACCATAGCAATTTGCGCGGCACCGCCCGCATTACTGCTTTCTAGCCAAACCGTGAAAATGCCGGTTGTTAGCGTTTGGACCGCAAAATAGTCCATAGTGCCAAAATCGTTGACGGTCTCCATCATCACAATTGCAGCCCCTGCTGCGATTGCCGGACGTGCGAGTGGTAAACCGACCTTCCAAAACCGCTTGAATGGCCCTGCACCCAAAGATTGCGCAACCTCGTGACCACATCCCGATTGCTCGCGGAATGCGGCCCGCGCAAGCAAATAGACATACGGGTAAAGCGCAGCTGACAATACGACTATCGCCGCATTCAAAGATCGAATTTCGGGGAACCAGTAATCCCGTGAAGATGTCCAACCAAATACATCGCGCAATGTGGTCTGAACTGGTCCAGCGAATTCCAAGAAGTCCACCAACGCGTAAGCACCTACATATGCAGGTATGGCCAACGGCAAAAGCAACAGCCATTCTAACCAGCCGCTCAGCGGAAAACGATAGCGCGCAATCAGCCAAGCGGCACCCGTTCCGATACCGGCGGACAAAGCGCCAACCGCAAACATCGAAATCAACGTGGCTTTTAGATACCGCGGCAATGTAGTGGCCATCAGATGCGGCCAAATGTTGTCAGCCGGACTTAATGCAATCCAAACAACTGCCACTATCGGTGACAATACGACCAAAGCGATCAACACCGCCCCGACAGACCATAGGTTCGGTCGAAACGATACGAAGTGTTTTGGGCGTCGAATTGTCTTAGTATTCATGCTTTTCCAATGCCCGAATGCAGTATAACTGTCCAGAACAGACCGTACATTGCGGCAACTGGTACGCGGTAGTCATAGCAGACAGGATCAAATGCAGGTCATTCTTCATATCGGCGCGCATTGTACAGATGACAATCTTTTGATTGGCACGCTTCGCAAGAATACCGACATGCTGGCAGAGCGTGGAACGGCCGTCCCTGCCCCTTCTAAGTATCGCAAGTTGCTTCATGAGGCCTTGCTGGCCATGCCACAGGGCGCCCCCAAACCTGGCGCGCGCGACATGTTTTTGGAAATGGTGCTCGGTGATCAAAAGGCAGATCGTCTTATTCTGTCCAATGAGAATTTCATCAACTTCCCCCACCGCATTTTCGACGGCGGCTCGTTTTATCGTCTTGCCGCAAGACGACTAAAATCAATGTCAGAATTGATGGACGGTGATGAGTTGGAAATCTACATGGCCATTAGAAATCCAGCGACATTCCTATCTGCTGCGTTCTCCAAAGTTGAAGGCCGTAGTTTTTCCGAATTCTTGGACGGCGCAGATCCAATGGATCTTAGGTGGTCTGACGTCATTCACCGCATCCGGGAAGCCGTACCTGATATCCCTATGACAGTATGGTGCAATGAAGATACGCCGCTGATTTGGACACAGGTTGTGCGTGACATCGCAGCGCTAGAACACGGTTCAAAGCTTAAAGGCGGATACGATCTTCTCCGCTCAATCATGAGCCCCGAAGGCATGACGAGGTTCAAAGCCTACATTGGTCAGAACCACCCACAGAACGAAATGCAGTTGCGACGAGTGATTGCAGCATTTCTAGACAAATACGCGCTGGAAGACGCCATTGAAGAAGAATTGACGGCGCCAGGCTTGTCAGAGCAAGCCGTTATCGCGATGACAGAAGCCTACGAAGAAGATCTATTTGAGATTAAACGCATTCCGGGTGTGACGTTCCTTAACCCCTAGAACACAAAAAAACCGGACGGTTTTCACAGTCCGGTTTCAGAAATTCAATTGGAAACTGGGTTACATTCCTAAGGCTTCTTTATACATTTCCAAAACGGCTTCTTCTTCGGCGATGTCGTTATCATCACGCTTGCGTAGTGCCACGATCTTGCGCATCACTTTGGTGTCGTAGCCACGCCCTTTCGCTTCGGCCATCACCTCTTTTTGCTGGTCGGCGATGTCTTTCTTCTCCATCTCCAAACGTTCGTAACGCTCGATAAACTGTCGAAGTTCGTCTGCTGTCACTCGGTAGCTATCAGGGGTGCTGTCTTGCATTTTGGGCCTCATTATCGGGTCTGAGCGCAATGACTAACGCCGTCACTTGCGACCCGCAAGGGGTTGTCTGTTGGTACGTGATCATTTACCCCGCGCGGACCGAGTGAAGGAGAATGCAGAATGGAATATCTTATCTGGATTGGCGCTGCCGTTTCAATGTTGGGCTTGATCGGATTGATCTCAAGCATTCTGAAAGTATCAAAGGCGCGAAAAGCCAAACTATCGGACGAAGACCTTCGGCTTGCCGTTCAAAAGGTATTGCCGCTGAACTTGGGATCGTTGTTCCTGTCCGTCCTTGGTCTGATGATGGTAATCGTCGGAATTACGCTTAGCTAGCTTCGTCCAAGTCGGGTAAATCCATTTTTTCAAAGCCCTGACCGTATTTAATCAGGTCTGAGATCAGAGGATGTACCTGCCATAGGTCGGGCGCAAGCGTAGCGTATCTTTCAAGCGATTGCGCAATCCGAAACAACCCCATTTGCTCTGCCGCTTGCATCGGACCGCCCCGTCGTCGCGGAAATCCGATTGAATGCACAGCAAGGACATCCATATCCGCCGCACGTTGCAAGATATCGTCGTCCAGCAAATGCGCCCCGTAATTCAACAGCGAACCGATGAATAGGTTTACCACTTCCGAATCTGTGAACTCGAGAGCTTCAATGCTTAGTTGGTCACGCAAATTCGTAAGGCTCCAAACCACAACACCGTCAGGACGTGGTCGCCCATCACCCTTGGCGTAACGGAAATACCCCAACCCAACGCCTTTACCGGTGCGTCCTGAAGCGATCAGCGCTTCTGTGGCGGGTTGTTGACTCGGAATTAGATCAAGCTCTAACCCAATTTCGTCGCGCCATGCCAGTGGTCCTTTGCGAAATCCAAATTCGCCAAGAGCGCCATCAATTTGCTTTGGTTCTGCACCGTGCAACAAAAGCGTTTCTGCCGTCTGAAAAAGGACCCGTCGAATGCCCACAGATACGGGTTCGTTTTGCCCTTCGATAAGGACTGGAAGCCGTTTAACGATCCGAAAGAACTCCTGAATACCCTCACGAGCCGTGTTGTTTTGACCTGGAATGCCAAAGACCTCGACCGTTTTCGCAATATGTGGTGACTTTTCAAAGTGGAAGGCCGCACATTCAATGCTATCTGGCAATTTCTCAGCTAATTCTGTTGTTTCAGTCAGCGTTCTGGCCGTCAAAAGCATGCGCGGTCTATCAGACGTTTCCAGCCGTGGCCCAAGCCAATCAACCAACTCTTCGGTTGAGACCTTACCAGCGTCGACGATAACGTCTGTCACCTCGTTGATGCTCTCTAATTGAATGACATCCAATCTAGCAACGCGTGTACTGCGAACCTCGGTCGACATGCGCCCATTTTGAACCGCTTGGTCGTATATCCCAATAATGGCACCTGACATGCTCGGATGGGGTGGGCCTAGATGGTCTATGACAGTTACTTCAAGCCCTGCATCCAAAAGCGCGATGCAAAGCCCTGCGTCCTCAGCCTTGGCGCCAAACACACAGACGCTCACGAAATTTCCTATCGTGCGCGTAGGCCTGCTAAGCCGTTTTTCAGCAATGGCCACGTGACGTAAAGCATGCGCTTCATCCGAGTTCAGACACTCGATGTATTTTGAACGCTCGACATTTAATCCAACTGCCAGAGGCGTAATCTGTGCCGCCTCGACACAGTCTACAATTGCTGCGGCTGCTGGGATTTTGAAGCTTTCAACCAGCTTTTTTGCCTCGTTCATTTGCGCCTGATACCGTACGGGATCAGACCGCCCGCCGATGATGCCGCCAGTAGGGCGCGGTGCAAGCTCTTCTTCCACGACGTTTTGAATAAAGCTTGTGGATTCCGTCGCGAAATCAACCTCGGTCACAAGGTCCAGCATGCCCGCTTCCAAAGCTTGTGACGCGGTATATATTTTCCCGTTCAGAAAAACGTCCAACGCGAATTTTGCCCCAGCAAGGCGGGGCAAGCGTTGCGAGCCGCCGAGTGCGGGCATCAAGCCGGTTGAGATATGGTTGTATCCAAAGCGTGCTGATTTGGAAGCGATACGAAAGTGCGCCGCCAGCGCCAACTCTAAGCCTTCGTTGATGGCAGCATCTGGTATAATCGCGACAACCGGAATCGGGCACGACTCAATCTGATCTAGGACGTTTGAAATAGCTGATGTTTCTTCTAATTCGGGTCGATCAGTATTTAAATTACCGCGCGGGAACCCTTTTGGAGCGCCTGATAAAACGATGCATTTGGTATCGGGCGTCGCAATCGCAACTCGCAACTGTTCACCGAGAGATTTCGCAAACGCAGCCGAAAGTATATTCGCTCCGCCTTCGGAAAGACCGAGCCAAACAACACCGTTTTCAAAATGGAACGAAACGCCCTCTGACATCCCGTCTCCTCACATCAAAAAATGACACCTTGCTGAGGAGACTTGACCAAATACGGGCAGAAATATCAACCTAAGGTTTCCGATTTCGACCCTTAAACCGGCATATTGTCAAACTCATCATCTTGCATGATTTCATCCTCTTCATTCAGTGAACTCATTTTGAGGGCTAGATTGTGCAAAGCTTTGCGCAACGCATCGGTCAATTCCTCATGAGAGTTGCCTTGGTCAACCAGATCATCGACAAGATTTGATATTTCTGAGTATGCAGAATGCGTCATAATTTCATCCGTTTTGATGAGAGAGCAAATTGTGATATTCCCTCTTATTAAAAGATCGCACGAAGCAGATGCGTTGACACATATCAATTAACACTTGAAATACATATTCCAAATACAATATGTAATACTTCGGTAACGGAGAAACGCGATGAAACCTGATGTAAAAGCATTTTTCGACGAAGCAACAAATACGATCTCGTTCCTTGTGTGCGACCCGGAAGGGTCAGCCTGCGCAATTATTGATTCAGTCTTGGACTTTGATTACGCGTCTGGTCGGACAGATACCAAGTCTGCGGACGCGATCATTTCGTTCGTCAAATCCGAGGGTCTCGATGTTCAATGGATTCTCGAAACCCATGTACACGCCGACCATTTGTCGGCTGCGCCCTATCTTCAAGAAAAACTCGGCGGTCAAATTGGCATTGGAGACAATATCAAGATCATTCAAGAAACTTTCGGAAAAGTCTTCAACGAAGGCACCGAGTTTGAGCGTGATGGATCACAATTTGACGCCCTTTTCGTAGACGGATCAAGTATCCATATTGGCCAAATGAGGGGCGATGTCCTTCACACACCGGGTCACACGCCCGCCTGCCTGACCTATGTTATTGGGGATGCAGCCTTTGTGGGTGATACGTTATTTATGCCCGACTTCGGAACCGCCCGTTGCGATTTTCCCGGCGGCTCATCCGAAACGCTTTACAATTCCGTGCAGAAGATATTGGCACTTCCAGATGACACCCGAATATTTGTGGGCCATGATTACAAAGCCCCGGGTCGCGACGAATTCGCGTGGGAGACCACCGTTGCTGAGCAAAAAGCGATGAATGTTCACATCGGTGATGGTAAAACCCAAGACGAATTCATGGCGATGCGCGATACAAGGGACGCTTCCCTTGGAATGCCAAAGCTGATTGTGCCTTCGTTGCAGATCAACATGCGCGCGGGCCACATGCCACCCGAGGATGAGAATGGTGATGTTTTCCTTAAGGTGCCCATCAACAAAATCTAAGGCTCTCGAGCGGGGGCTACTAAACCGGCAATGTCACTCGAAATCCTGCGCCGGTTTGTCCCGGAAGATAGGTGATGTGACCACCCAAATTCGTCATCACTTCACGACATATAGCGAGTCCAAGCCCCGCGCCCGCAGCGCGATCTGAAGCACGAGAAAACTTTTCGAAGATTTCGTCCTGAAGGGTGTTTGGGACACCTTTTCCATTGTCGATGAAATCTAAGGTCAACAGGTCATTCTCGCTCCGAACAGAGATGTCCAAGCGTGGTGCGTCGTTCTCGCAGTATTTGGCTGCATTGGTGATCAGATTGATTACAACCTGACTCAGCCGATCGATATCTGCCGTAACATCAAAATCTTCGTCTGACCGATTACGCGCGATCTCGAGTTGATCCTTTGAAAAATGGGTTGCCGATATTGCTTGATCGATGATGTCCGCAATATTGCCATGGGTGATATTCAGTTTTACTTGGCCATTCTCAAGAACACTCAGATCGAGAAGGTCATCAAGCAAACGCGTCAAACGGAGCGTCTCGCCGTGGATGATCCCAGCGTATTTTGCGCGATCCTGATCGTTTAGTTCGCCCTCGTTTTCCAAAATTTCGGAAAATGCCCGAATTGACGTCATTGGAGTACGTAATTCATGACTAATTTGCGAGAGGAAGGCATCTTTTTGCACCGACATATTCGTGAGCTTCTCGTTCGCCTCGGTCAGTTGGCGCGCTGATTTTGCCAATTCATCAGATTTTGCCTCTAGTTGGCTCGAATACTCCATGATCTGCGCAGTCTCGTCTGCCACACGCATCAGATCATCGACGGACACACTGGAACGGCCCACGATCTGTGCGATCATGGCATGAGCCGTCGCAGCGCCCACCGAACCGGCCAATTCTCTCTCGAGCCGTTGAATAAAGCCCGGCGTGGTATCAGGCAAATAACCAACCATTCCTTGTCTTTCAGCCTCAGCTCGAAAAATCTTTTGTGCTTCGTTTGCGCCAACAATCCTCTGGCTCATAAGCAAAAGGTCTTCCGTCTCTGCTCTACCCTTCGACCAACTGCTTGCTTCAACTGAGTGGTCGTATACGTTGACAAATTGCGCGCCTTGCAAACGCTCCATTGGGTTTGGAAATGTCACCAAGGAAACGATTACAAAAACCAGAGTATTTAACGAAATGCTCCAGACCAGAGCGTGGACCAAGCTGTCCAACCCATTGATCCCGAACAATGCGTTAGGGCGAAGCCAAGACAGGCCAAACAAACCTTGCTCAAGAATTTCCTTTGAAATCAACGCGTCCGGTCCAAAACTTGGAAGAAATAGCGTGTAGGCCCAAACGACAAAACCCGTCAGCAATCCGAACAGAGCACCGTGACGGTTGGCTGCACGCCAGAAAATCCCCCCAATCATAGCCGGCAAGAATTGTGCAACACCGGCAAATGATATCAAGCCAATTGCAGCCAGCGCCGCACCTCCGCCGGTGAGTTGGAGATAGAAGTACCCAAGCGCCAGAATGCCAGCGATTGAAATCCTGCGCGAAAACAGGACAATTTGGCGAACATCGCCCGCAACAGAAAGATCCCGCGACGACCATTTCAACCAAATCGGCATCACCACGTGGTTCGAAACCATCGTAGACAAAGCAATTGCCGCAACGATGACCATGGACGTCGCTGCTGAAAAGCCCCCGATAAAGGCAAACATCGCCAAACCATCCCATCCATGGGCCAACGGAACCGTCAAAACAAAAAGGTCAGGGTTCGCACCATCCGGGAATACCTGCAGACCCGCGACCGCGATTGGAACCACAAACAGGCTCATCAACATCACGTAGGTCGGAAATGCCCAACTTGCGGTGGCCAGGTGCTTTTCATCATCAATCTCGACGACCATGACCTGAAACATTCGGGGAAGTGCAATGAAGGCTGCAGCGGACACAAAAAGGATTCCCGTCCATCGTCCACCGTCTCGATTCCACATGTGTATTTCAGACGCATCAATGGCAGCAAACGTCTCGGATACTCCGCCCATAACTTGCCAAACCACGAAAACGCCAACTGCAATAAGGGCGACAAGTTTAACGACTGCCTCAAGCGCAATCGCAGTCACAACACCGTGGTGTCTTTCGTTTGCATCCAGATTTCGTGTGCCGAAAAGAATGGTGAAAAAGGCCAAGCCAAGGGCAACCCAAAATGCGGTCGACTGCGCATCGTAAAGATCAGAGCCAGGACGGGATTCGACCAAAAACGTATTAAATGACAGCGTTACAGATTGAAGCTGAAGTGCAATGTAGGGAGTCGTTCCGATAACCGCCATGATTGTTACGATCACAGCGATCGAGTTTGATTTACCATATCTGGAAGAAATCAGGTCGGCGATTGACGTAATCTTCTGACTGCGCCCGATGCGGACGATCTTACGCAGAACCCACCACCATCCAACCAACACAAGCGTTGGGCCCATGTAAATCGCAAGGAACTCTAATCCTGCGCGCGCTGCTGATCCAACAGCGCCGTAAAATGTCCACGCCGTGCAGTACACAGAAAGCGAAAGAGTGTAGACTATTGGACTACGCAGCCACGCGCCACGGCCCCGCGCGGCAAGCCTTTCGGCGTAGAACGCGACGAGAAACAGCGCTGCGACATAGGCCAGAGAGACAGCAATCAGACTGTTCAACATAGCTCTACTCGCCCGATTTCATGTCCGAAAAGTCATTATCTCCGACCACTGGTTCACCCAGCAATCGGGAAAGCACGGCGGCAACAGCAATCGCGACTAACCAAACGGCGAACAAGAAGATCAATGCGTCGGACAGCACAATTCCTCCAGTCTCACCGAGTTCCCACAATCCTGGATATGCAAATAGAAAGAGACACACGACCGGAAGCAACCGCGATGCATCGCGTGCACGTCGGCGTCGGTAGCTTGAACGCTCAAGAAATGACGGGAGACGTTTATCGTCCACTACGCCACCAATGCTTTGATTTTTTCAAGCACTTCGGAATTTGAAAATGGCTTGGTCATATACATGTTCGCGCCAAAGCTTTCGGCTTTTTCGCGATCCTTGGATTGACCACGTGCCGTTAGCATCAACACAGGAATTTTTGCAGTTTCGACGTTCGCACGAATTTCTTGCAGGACCTCAAACCCAGTTTTGCCAGGCAGCATTACGTCCAAAACCACCACGTCCGGCATTCTGCGCAAAACCTCATCAGAGGCATCCGCCCCGTTGGAATGCGAATGAACAGTCCAACCGTCACGGGACAGAATAAAACTAATCGCCTCAATAATATTGGGTTCATCTTCTATTAGAAGAACTGAGTTCCCCATATTTCCCCCTCGTCAAACTTTTCCTACAATTGAAATATTGCTTAGCAGACCTGACTTGTCAAAAACCATTGGACAAAATGGACGCTTCTCTTCGCGCGCTGCATTTTTCAATCGGACAAATTCGGCAGTTTACGCCAACAAGTTTTGGATCAGCATCGCTCGATACGATCTGTTTTAGCAACATATGTGCGACGTAGCGTGGTTTTTGCGAAAACGACTGTGGGGTTTCTGGAACTGCAATCGCATATGCCATCATCGGTTCAGCGCCCCGTCCAGCTTGCTTAATTATCTCAACCACTGGCACATTGGGTTGCGCCAAAGCCGTGTACATCGGCCACAATGTGCATCCGACCCCCAATCGCGGCAAGCTGAATCCCTCAACAGATCGTTTTGAAAGAAATGCGCCCGCCATGTCCGAAGACAAGTATCCATACTGTGCGTTACCAGACTGAACCGGCCTGAAGGCAAGCCTGTGGAATATGTCCGGTATGGATACTTGGCAGATGGTCGCCATTTCTGCTGGATCATCTGTTTGAGTTTCAGCTTGTTCCAATAGCTTAGATGGGATCGTTTCGACAATTGACCGATGCCTCATCAAAAACTGATCGGTTTCTGGTTGATCTAAAGATGGTGCTTTGTCCGAACCATCTTTAGAAAAGTGTGCTGCGTCAACTTGAGCTTTGCTTTCGATTTTTTGCACGAAGAAATCTTGGTCGGCCAACAACTTTTCGAGGTTATCAAGTGGCGTATCTTGACTGACACTCTCGTCCTGAGCGGGATCAAGGTATCCGACAAGTGACTCACTGGTGTCTGCCAGTCTTCCGCTGTCTTCGAAAATGTTACGGTGGAACCTGTCGCGCCATTCTTTCTCAATGTCGTCTGATTCAACGAGAATTGATGCGCTGGAGCGTATGGACGAAACAGTTGAAATAACTTCGTGTAGTGCCGCTGCCAAAAATGGGTCGTGGGATAATCGATCGTTTAGAACTTCGACGGCATTCTTTAGGTTTTCGATTTCGCCGTCCTGGTGAGCGACAAGTTGCGCCCATCCCGGAAAACGGCCAGCAAATTCTTCAAGCCGCTCTACCTCAACATTAATGCCTGGCTGATCAGCGCTGGCCTTTTGAAGCGCAGAGAGTACGGCCGCTTCAGCCCCTTCACTCAGCAAGGCCAGTTCGACCTGAAGAACCTCCGCAATATCCAGTAAAAGTTTTCCACCGATTCTACGGCGATTATGTTCAATCAAGTTAAGATACGCAGGTGAAATGCCCACAGATTTGGCTAGGTCCGTTTGGCGAATTTCTTTCAGGATCCGTCGTTCGCGGATTCGAGAACCAATAAGAGACGCTCGCGGCATGTATCATCCTTAATTATCAACGCGTTTCTGCAGGTGCGAGAAAACTAATTTACCAATTTGCATATCGTTTTGTTTACGTTTTTACAAAATAATTCTTTCTTTAAAAGCAGTTGTTGCGAACTTTTCTTACTTTAACGGATAATACAGGGGCACAAATTGTGCATGTGACTGCGTGTCGAGGAGCATTCAGTCACGTTTCATGAAACGGGAGGAATTCCATGACTAAAAACCTAACACGTCGCGGCGTGCTAAAGTCAGGTGCTGTTGCAGGCGCCGGCCTAGCCGTACCGACAATCTTCACTGCGTCTTCAGCAGCTGCCTATACAAACGAGCCCACCGGTTCGTCAGTTACTCTGGGCTTCAACGTTCCACAGACTGGTCCGTACGCGGAAGAAGGTCTTGACGAACTGCGCGCACAGGAACTTGCTGTTGAGCACCTGAACGGCATGGGTGACGGCGGAATGATGAACACATTCAGCTCGAACGCGCTGAAAGGTAACGGCATCCTTGGCAAAAAAGTTGAGTTCGTAACTGGCGATACTCAGACCAAGTCTGACGCTGCTCGTGCATCTGCTAAGTCGATGATCGAAAAAGACGGCGCAGTCATGATCAACGGTGGTTCGTCTTCGGGCGTTGCGATCGCTGTTCAAGGTCTATGTCAAGACGCTGGTGTTATCTTCATGGCGGGTCTAACCCACTCGAACGATACAACTGGTAAAGACAAGAAGGCTAACGGCTTCCGTCACTTCTTCAACGGTTACATGTCTGGCGCAGCTCTTGCTCCAGTGCTTTCGAGCGCATACGGTTCTGACCGTAACGCTTACCACCTGACCGCTGACTACACATGGGGCTGGACACAGCAGGAATCGATCGCAGCAGCGACCGAAGCCATGGGTTGGAACACAGTAAACAACGTTCTGACACCGCTGGCGTCGACAGACTTCTCGTCGTACATCACGCCTGTTCTTAACTCTGGTGCTGACGTTCTGGTTCTGAACCACTACGGCGGAAACATGGTCAACTCTTTGACTAACGCTATCCAGTTTGGTCTGCGTGACAAAGTCGTTAACGGTAAGAACTTCGAAATCGTTGTTCCACTGTACTCAGAGCTTATGGCTGCTGGTGCTGGCAAAAACGTTGAAGGTGTTATCGGTTCGATGAACTGGAACTGGCAGCTGACAGACGAAGGCACAAAAGCTTTCGTTAAGTCGTTCGGCGAAAAGTACGGTCGTCCACCATCCAACTCAGCTCACACATGCTACGTTCAGACTATCTTGTACGCAGACGCATGTGAGCGTGCTGGCACGTTCAACCCTTGTGGCGTAGGCGAAGCTCTTGAAGGCTTCGAATTCGACGGCATGGGTAACGGTCCAACATTGTACCGTGCTGAAGATCACCAGTGTTTCAAAGACGTTCTGGTTATGAAGGGTAAAGAGAACCCATCAAACGAGTACGACACACTGCAGATCCTCGAAGTTACTCCACGGGCTCAGGTTGAGTATGCACCTGATCACCCAATGTTCGCCGGTGGCGAGCTTGGTGCTTGTAACTCGGGCGCTTAAGCCTAAAAACCTTAGTAGGGTGGGGAAATTCCCCACCCTACTACTTTCAAGGACCCACCGTTTCATTTGAAAACGTGGGTTATTCATTCTTCTAGAGGTGGGGGAAGATGAGCGAATTCATTCTTCAAATCCTAAACGGCCTCGACAAGGGTTCGGCGTACGCGCTGATCGCCCTTGGTCTGACGCTAATTTTTGGCACATTAGGTGTTGTGAACTTTGCCCACGGGGCCCTGTTCATGATCGGTGCATTCTGTTCCGTGACTCTTTCGCGGATACTAAACGCAAGCTATGAAACTGTTGACCCCACACAGAAGGACTTTTTGGGCAATCCCCTAAAAGTTAAGTCTTCTTATATGGAAAGCTGGTTCGGGCCCGAGGTTGGTGGTGCAATCACTGACTGGTCGGTACCACTTGCTATCCTGTTCTCTATTCCGATCATGATTATCGTCGGCATTGCGATGGAACGCGGGCTTATTAAGCACTTCTATAAGCGTCCTCATGCTGACCAAATCCTTGTGACATTCGGTCTTGCAATCATCCTGCAAGAGCTTGTTCGTGGCTTTTATGGCGCCAATCCGATCCAGACCCCTGCCCCCGAGGCATTGTCGTCTGTTGCTCAACTTGGCGGCTCACTGGGTCTGGACATCGTATATCCTGCTTGGCGTATGGTTTACTTCTTCTTCTCGCTGGCTGTTATTGGTGGCGTCTTCGCATTCCTACGATACACCACGTTCGGAATGGTCGTACGCGCTGGTATGGCCGATCGCGAAACTGTTGGTCTGATGGGCATCAATATTGACCGCCGCTTCACCGTCATGTTCGCAATTGCCGCCGTCGTCGCGGGCTGGGCCGGCGTTATGTACGCACCAATCAACGCACCAAACTATCACATGGGCATGGACTTTCTTGTTCTCAGCTTCGTTGTGGTTGTTGTTGGCGGCATGGGCTCGCTTCCTGGCGCGGTCGCAGCAGGCTTCCTGCTCGGCATTCTGGAAAGCTTCGCCTCTTGGGAGCGCTTCAAGATTTTTGACGGTCTGGACCAGATCATTATCTATCTCGTAGCAATCATCATTTTGCTTACTCGCCCTCGTGGCTTGATGGGCAAAAAAGGCGTGATGGAGGACTAATCATGCTGGGTCTAAAAAAGAAAGATTTCAATCTTCTAATGGTGGTTGTGGCGCTGAGCTTATTCGCTCCACTCATCCTAAACATCTTCCCTAAGGAATCGGCCTTTGCCTTTTTCAACGGGGGCTATCCTGACCTTATGCAGAGATTTGCGATCTTCGGGATCTTTGCAATCGGGTTCAACATCCTGTTCGGTTTGACCGGCTACCTATCATTTGGACACGCGGCCTTTTTGGGTGTGGGTTCATACGCAGCGGTTTGGATGTTCAAACTTCTTGGCTACAACGTTCTTCCGGGGTTGATCCTTAGTGTTGTTGTTGCTGGACTGCTGTCGGTGGTTATTGGCTTTGTGTCGCTACGACGCTCAGGCATCTACTTCTCAATCCTGACACTGGCGTTTGCCCAAATGATGTACTCGATCGCCTACTCTGACCTCTTCGGTCGGTGGCTTGGCATCACGCTAACCAACGGTGAAACCGGTCTTCAGGTCTATAACAACGACCCACAGATCCTGATGGGTGCGAACAGCTCGACAGTTCCGCATATCTTCGGTCTCGAGATGAGCTCGCGTTTGACGTTGCCGGTTGGACCATGGGAATTCGTCTTCCCTGTTGGTTACTACTTCTGTGCAATCTTCTTGGTAATCTCATTCTACCTGTCTATCCGCATCTTCCGCTCACCTTTTGGCTTGATGCTTCGTGCTGTTAAGTCAAACAACCAGCGCATGACCTACACCGGTTTGAACCCACGCCCCTACACTCTCGCGGCGTTCATCATCTCGGGTATGTATGCTGGCTTGGCTGGTGGACTGTTGGCTTCGATGGACCCTCTTGCAGGCGCTGAGCGCATGTATTGGACTGAAAGCGGCGCGGTCGTGATTATGACGGTCCTTGGCGGCGTTGGTACCTTAATCGGACCAGTTCTAGGTGCTGGCACCATTAAGTATATGGAAAACATCATCTCGAAGATGAACGAAAAGCTCTTGCATGAGTGGTTCAGCTTCCTGCCAGAAAGTCTTGAAAAGGCGATGGTTTGGTGTGCCTCATGGTTCACTGGCGAAGGCTGGCACATGACACAGGGTGTTGTATTCATGCTTGTGATCATCTTCCTGCCTGGTGGACTTGTCGAAGGCAGCGAAAAGCTGACGAAGCGCCGCAAAGGCAAATCTGCGGATGACGCAGCAACCAAGCAACCAGCCGAGTAAGGGAGTAGACTGATGGGAATTCTTGAAGTCAAAGGCGTCAACAAACGCTTCGGTGGATTGCAGGCACTCGGAGATGTAAATCTCAGCGTTGCTGAAAACACTGTACACGCAATTATCGGCCCAAACGGGGCCGGTAAATCAACTCTGCTAAACGTGCTGATTGGTAAGCTAATCCCTGACACCGGTAGCGTCATGTTCGATGGCCAATCTGTTCTAGGTCGTGCCCCGCACGAGATTAACCAGATGGGTATCAGCCGAGTTTTCCAGACACCGGAAATCTTTAGTGAACTGAACGTGATGGAAAACATGATGATCCCATGTTTTGCAAAACGTGACGGGTCATTTCGCATGCAAGCGATGGCAGACATGTTCCGTGAAAAGGACGTTGTCGAAAAAGCCGAGCAAATGCTTGTTGATATGAACATGATTGATAAACGTCATGATCATACAGCGGCTATGTCTCGTGGTGACAAGCGTCGCCTTGAGATTGCGATGTGCCTGTCACAAGAGCCTCGCCTGCTGCTTCTCGATGAGCCGACAGCTGGTATGGCGCGTGCTGACACGAACAACACAATCGACCTGCTCAAGCAGATCAAGGAAGACCGTGATATCACCATCGCTATTATCGAACACGATATGCACGTGGTATTTTCGCTGTCTGAACGGATCACTGTTCTTGCGCAGGGCACTCCGCTTGTTGAAGACACACCAGACAACATTAAGGGCCACCCCAAGGTAAAAGAAGCTTACCTTGGCGAAGCCGCATAAGGAGGGGTGAGATGAACGTCAGACCCGATTTCTCAAAGCAAGCCAACAAAGCTGAAACCGCACCGGCGTATTTGTCGATTTGGGATATGCATTCGTACTACGGCGAAAGCTACATCATTCAGGGCATTTCATTTAATGTCCACGAAGGTGAAATCCTTGCGCTTCTAGGCCGTAACGGTGCTGGAAAAACCACGACACTGCGTTCAATCGCACGTCTTGGTGATCCACAAGTTCAGCACGGTGAAATTTGGTTGGATCACCAGCCACTTCACAACATGGAATCATACGAGGCGTCAGCCGCAGGTCTTGGGCTTGTCCCAGAAGACCGTCGTATTATCCCAGGCCTGACAGTCGAAGAAAACCTGCAGTTGGCGCAAATTGCTCCTCCTATTGGTTGGTCGCTTGAGCGTATCTACGATCTGTTCCCTCGACTTGGTGAGCGCCGCAAACAAGAAGGCGTTACGCTTTCCGGCGGCGAGCAGCAGATGCTTGCAATTGCGCGGTCTTTGGCGCGCGACATCAAAGTATTGCTGCTTGATGAGCCCTACGAAGGTTTAGCGCCGGTTATCGTCGACGAGATCGAAAAAACTCTGCGCATTATTAAAGAGCAGGGCATCACAACCGTGATTGTTGAGCAAAACGCTGTTCGTGCACTTCAATTGGCTGACCGCGCTGTCATCCTTGATACAGGTAGCGTCGTATTTGACGGCACAGCCGAAGAAGTTCTCGAAAACGAAGAACTTCGTGCAGAATATCTAGCGATTTAATCGCATCTCCCCGCCCATCTATTCTTTGGGCGGGGACCCACATGTTGACTGGAAGAGGACTCGCCATGTCAGAGACTGTATCTCACCCGCCCTCCGCTGATTTCGTTGCCAACGCAAAAATCAATGAAGCCCAGTACGATGAAATGTACGCTACATCGATTAATGATCCAGATACATTTTGGGCCGAACACGGTAAACGTGTTGACTGGATCACGCCTTTCACGAAAGTGAAAAACGTATCGTATGCCCACCCTGATGTTTCCATTAAATGGTTTGAAGATGGCGAGTTGAACGTAGCTGCCAACTGTATTGATCGCCACCTAGCCACGCGCGCTGATCAAACAGCGATTATCTGGGAAAGCGATGATCCCGGCGTTTCCAAGCACATCACTTATCAGGAGCTTTCTGAGCAAGTGAACAAACTGGCCAACGTCTACAAAGGCCTTGGTGTTGGCAAAGGCGATCGCGTCGTTCTCTATATGCCGATGATTCCTGAGGCCGCATATGCGATGCTTGCCTGCGCACGGATCGGTGCAATCCACTCAATCGTTTTTGCTGGTTTTAGCCCAGAAGCGTTGGCCGCTCGTGTCGATGGCTCAAAAGCGTCTCTAGTCGTGACGGCGGACGAAGCACCGCGTGGTGGAAAGAATACTCCGCTCAAAACCAATGTAGACAAAGCTTTGGACATCTGTGGCGACGTCAACGTTCTAGTGGTTGAACGTACGGGTGCTGATGTTGGCCTTAAAGATGGTCGCGATCACTCATACTCGGCACTTATGGCCCAAGCGAATGCTGATTGTGCCCCAGAGCCTATGAATGCTGAAGATCCTCTTTTCGTTCTCTATACTTCTGGTTCAACCGGTGCACCGAAGGGTGTTGTCCACACCACGGGTGGCTATTTGGTTTGGGCGTCGATGACACACGAATACGTTTTTGATTACCACGAAGGCGACATTTATTGGTGCACTGCTGACGTCGGTTGGGTCACTGGTCACAGCTACATCGTGTACGGCCCACTGGCCAATGGCGCGACCACGTTGATGTTCGAAGGTGTCCCCACTTACCCTGATGCGGGACGCTTCTGGGATGTCTGTGAAAAGCACAAGGTCAACCAATTCTACACAGCCCCAACGGCCATTCGCGCGCTAATGGGCAAAGGTCCTGAGTTTGTTCAGAAGCACGACCTGTCGTCACTGAAAGTACTTGGTACCGTTGGTGAGCCGATCAACCCTGAAGCATGGGATTGGTACAACGAAGTGGTTGGCGGCGGTCGTTGCCCAATCGTTGATACTTGGTGGCAGACTGAAACTGGTGGTCACATGATGACTATTCTGCCGGGCGCGCATTCTGCGAAACCGGGTGCTGCGATGAAACCATTCTTCGGTGTGAAACCAGTCGTTCTAGAGCCGACATCAGGCGTCGAGATCGATGGCAACGGCATCGATGGTGTTCTGTGCATGGCCGACAGCTGGCCGGGCCAAATGCGCACGGTTTATGGTGATCATGATCGTTTTGTAAAAACCTACTTCAGTGACTACAAAGGCTACTACTTCGCTGGCGACGGTTGCCGTCGTGATGAAGATGGTGATTACTGGATCACTGGTCGCGTCGATGACGTGATCAACGTTTCGGGCCACCGCATGGG
>ERZ1048686.491-NODE-491-length-38120-cov-6.212846_pt1 | contig 38120 bp, 39 predicted proteins | sample MGYA00383099_ERZ1048686 | MGnify/ENA primary metagenome ERZ1048686 (study PRJEB29581, sample SAMEA5548369) | metagenome | biome: marine; feature: coastal; material: water | depth 25 m | study: Short-term variability in the microbial, nano- and picoplankton... | reverse complement strand
AATTTCTAGCAGCCCTCCTAAGCAAGTTATTTCAAAAAAACCTCAAGCTCCTGAATTTGGAGAATTTGAAAATGAATAAAATAGTTGGTTTTATTTTTTCCAACTATCTCTTAACCCTACAGTTTTATTAAACTCTAGGGTTTTTTTGTTTGCTGTTCTAACAAAATATCCAACCCTTTGAAATTGAAATTGCTGAGCCTCTATAGATTCTGCTAGATATGGTTCCACAAAAGCTTCTTTTATCTCTAATGAGTTTTGATTAATCTCGTTTTTAAAACCCTTTTCCTTTCCTGGTTCTGAAACCTTAAATAAGCGATCATATATGTTTATTTTAGCTTTTACGGAGTCTGTTCCTGAAACCCAATGAATTGTTCCTTTAACTTTTCTGTTACTTTCAGGGGTGTTTGACCCGCTTTTACTTTTGCTGTCATACTCACACAAAACCTCTTTAATGTTGCCTTTTTCATCCGCAACAAGGTCTACAGCTTTAATAATATACGCGTTTTTCAACCTAACCTCTTCTCCTATTGAAAGTCTGAAAAATCCTTCCTCAGGTTCTTCCTGAAAGTCTTCTCTTTCTATATAAATTTCCTTTGAAAAATTAATTTCTCTTGTTCCAAGAGTTTTGTCTTGGGGGTTGATGTCAAAATTTATTTTTTCCCCACCATCCTTTACGTAATTAATTATTTTTATTTTGATTGGATCTATCACAGCCATTGCTCTTGGCGCAACCTGATTCAAATGAGCTCTTATGCAGAACTCTAAAAGTGATGCTTCTATAACATTTTCTCTTTTTGACACCCCTACAGTTAAAGCAAAGTTTTTAAGAGCCTCTGGCGTATATCCTCTTTTCCTTAAGCCCGAAATAGTTGGCATTCTAGGGTCGTCCCACCCTTCCACAATATTCTCTTCAACTAGCTTTGCAAGTTTTCTTTTACTTGTGATTGTGTAAGACAGGTTCAGTCTAGAAAACTCTCTTTGTTTAGGCCTTACGCCTTGAAGTGGACTAATCGCGTCTAGAAACCAGTCGTAAAGCTCACGATGTGGTTCAAATTCTAGAGTACAAAGGGAGTGTGAAACCTGCTCTATATAATCTGATTCTCCATGGGTCCAGTCATACATTGGATATACTTTCCATTTTCCTCCGGTTCTATGGTGGTGTACATTCATAACCCTATACAAGACCGGGTCTCTCATCAACATGTTTGGAGAACTCATGTTTATTTTAGCCCTTAAAACATGTTTTCCAGAATCATGATGACCCTCAAACATTTCCTTAAAAAGTTTTAAGCTTTCCTCTTTATCTCTAGTCCTGAATCGGCTTGCTTGTCCTTCCTTTGTCGGTGTTCCTTTTTGAGCTGCTATTTCCTCTGAAGATTGCGAATCAACGTATGCAAGGTCTTTTTTAATTAAGCTCGTCGCCCAGTCATACAGCTGATCAAAATAATCTGATGCATAGCACTCTTTGTCCCACTCAAAACCGAGCCACTTTATGTCGTTTTTAATAGCATCTACATATTCTTTTGCTTCTTTTTCTGGGTTTGTGTCATCAAAACGAAGGTTTACCGGGGAATTGTATTTTTCACCTAAATTAAAATTTAAACATATTGCTTTAAGGTGCCCTATGTGAAGGTGTCCATTTGGTTCTGGAGGAAACCTAAACCTTAGGTCTTTATTTTCAAATCCTCTCGCGATGTCGCCATCTATAATTTGTTCAATAAAATTTGGGCCTTTTTTCTTCACCTTGTCAAAGATATTGAAAAGCAAATTAGGAACTGTGTTCACTTTTATATCTTTGATGAAATTATGTCAAAAATATCTGTAAATAATGCCTGGTTTTATTCTTTTCACGGATGTCTTCATGAAGAAAGTGTTATTGGGGCTGAGTATCTCGTTAATGCATCTATTGAGGTTGACACCTCTGTTGCTGAAAAAAACGACAAACTTGAAAACACTGTTGATTATGTTTCTATTTACAGTGTCTTAAAAAAAGAAATGGATGAACCTTCAAAACTTCTTGAAACTGTTCTTGAAAAAATAATAGTTGGAATTAAAAAGCTTAACGAGAACATTACCTCTGTTGATGTTAGCATCAAAAAACTTTCCCCTCCCATAAGTGGAAATGTTGATTCTGTTGAATTAAGAAAGAAAGTTTAATCTTTTTTTTATTTTTGCAGTCAATGGCATTGTGGCCGAGTGGCTAGGCGGAGCTCTGCAAAAGCTTTCACAGCGGTTCGAATCCGCTCGATGCCTCAACTAAGGACTTGAAAATCAAGTCTTTTCTTTATCTTATCAGCTTTTACTAACATGACTCTTGTTTTGTCGCCAAGCTGATATTTTTTTCCTGTTTTTTCTCCAACGAACCTGTGGCTCTTTTGATCATGAACAAAATAGTCTCCAGGAAGATCTTTAGCCTTAACCATTCCCTCGCATTTGTTTTCTACCACCTCTACAAACACGCCTCTTGCTATAACCCCTGATATAACAGCCTCAAAAATCTGCCCTTCTTTATCGAGCATATATTTAATTTGCATTAGTTTGATTGAATCTCTTTCCGCTTTTGTAGCCAGAATCTCCATGTGTGTCGAGTGCTTACAGAGGGTTTCTAATTCTTCGGTTTTTATCTTTACTTTTTCAATTTCTGCCTGAATTAATCTGTGAACCAAAACATCTGGATATCTTCTAATTGGCGAGGTGAAGTGTGTGTAGTTTTCAAAAGAAAGTCCGTAATGACCAATATTTTTTGTTGTATATTCTGCCTTACTCATGCTTCTTATCATCAGCGTGTCTATTAGGTTTTGCTCATTTTTCCCAAAACATTTTTTTAACAATTCGTTCAGTGATCCATTAAGCTCTGTGTTTGAAAGCTTAAGGTTGTACCCAAGTCTTTTTACAACCGTTTGGAGGTTTTCAAGTTTTTCATGGTCGGGTTGATCGTGAACCCTGTATACAAACCTTTCTTTGCTTTGTTTCATTTTTTCTGCTACTTTTTTGTTTGCCAAAAGCATAAACTCCTCTATTAGCTTGTTTGCGCTTTTGCTTGTTTTAAAAAGTATCTTTTGTGGTTGGTTTTTTTCGTCTAACTGAAATTTTATTTCTGATTTGTCAAATATTAGAGCTCCGCTGCTTATTCTTTTCTTTCTAATTGTTTTTGCAATACCGTTAAGGGTTGTGATTGCTTCTACTATTTTTTGGGTTACCCTTTTTTCTTCTTTTAGAATTGTTTCTTCTTTTGGTATTGTTGTTGATTCGTTTTCTATAATATACTGTGCCTCTTCATAAGAAAGCCTACAATCTGACTCTGTAACTGTTTTTCCGTACCACTCCTCTAAAACCTGTCCGTTGTTTTTCATTACAAAAACCGCTGAAAAGGTTAGTTTTTCTTCGTTTGGCCTAAGAGAACACAGGTTGTTTGAAAGCGTTTCTGGAAGCATCGGTATTACCCTGTCTACAAGATAAACTGAGGTGGCTCTGTTTTGTGCCTCTTCGTCTATTTTCGATCCTGGGGTAACATAATGTGATACATCCGCAATGTGAACCCCTACCTCATATTTGTTTTCCCCTATTACCTTAAATGATATTGCATCATCAAAATCTTTTGCGTCTACTGGGTCGATGGTAAAGGTCATTGTTCCCCTCATGTCTCTTCTTTTCTTTACCTCTTCTTTTTTTATTATAGATTTTATTTTTGCCGCCTCCTCTTCCACCTCACCCTCAAATTCTGTTGACAAACCATACTCGTATAAAATTGAATATGCGTCTAATGCGTCTTCTCCAAAACCAAAACTTTTTATTATTCTCCCTTGCGGAGAGTCTTTAGCTTTTTCCCAGCTTTTAATCTCTACAGCTACTTTTTCCCCCTCCTTATAGTCTTTCATTTCTTCTTTTGTTATAAAGAAGTCTGTATACATTCTTGCGTTTTTTGTGTTAACAAAAGCATATTCTTTGCTTTTTTGAAAAACCCCAACAAACACTTCTTTTTTTCTTTCTACTATTTCTACTATTTTTCCTTCGTGTTTGTTTTTTGTTTTTTTCTTTCCTATGATTATTCTAACCCTGTCTCCTTGTAGGCCCCTGTTTAGGTTTCGTTGTTCAACCATAACGTCCCCGTCTAGATCATCACAAACAACGTAACCTCTACCCGTGGTTGTTATCTCTAGCACCCCCTCTACTGTTTCGTTTTGAATTGCTGGGGCAACAAACCTGCCTTTACCGACGCTTATTATTTTCTCTTTCTTCAAAAGCGTGTTTAAAACCTTTATTATTTCTCCCCTTCCTCTCGTGTCATTTACTCCAATAGAAAACGCTATTTGCTTGTAGTTAAATTCTTTGTTTGGGGAATTTATAATCAACGATGTTATCTTTCTCTCTAAACCCTTTACCTCCTTCTTTTTTTTAGACATCTTTCTTATTTTTGAATTTCAAAGATACTGTTAATAAAACCCGGACAATTTTTATTATCAATAAACATTTAAACATATTTATAATAATTAATATTTAATATTAAACTAGTATTATATAGGCTGTTAATTTCTTAATAAAAAGAGCTTAAAAAAAAACAAGCAAACAAAAAAAGAACATAATTAACAAACAATAAACAATTTAAAAAACTGAACAGCAGAGAGAAACAAAAGAATTAAACAGTTGTTAATAAAAGAAAAAAAAGAAAAATGTTTACAAGTAAAATAAACAAAACAAAGAAAAAGGTGTTAGAAAAAGTATTGATGTTGTTAAGAAAAAGAAAAACAAATAGTTATTAAGAATAACAAATCAAGTATTAACAACATATAAAAAAGAATAAAGGAATTACTAATTTGAAAGATATGATAATAGCAATAGGAAATGACCACGCAGGTGTTGAGGTAAAAGAAAAAATACAACAACATTTAATAAGTAAAGGACACAGCGTTATTAACAAAGGGTATGACGGGAAGGAAAGCGTCGACTACCCTGATTTTATTCACCCCGTTTCAATAGAAGTTAAAGAGAAAAAAGCAGAAATAGGAGTGATTGTATGTGGAAGCGGAAACGGAGCAGCGATGACAGCAAACAAACATAAAGGAATAAGGGCGGCAATATGCTGGAGTGAAGAAATAGCCTCTTTAGCCAAGCAACACAACAACGCAAACATTATAAGCATACCATCAAGATTTTTAAAAGAGGAAGAAATATTAAGCATCATAGATGTTTTTATAAAAGAGGGTTTTGAAGGGGGAAGACACGAAAGAAGAATAAAAAAAATTGACCAGAATGATTGAGTGGAAAGAAAAAAAATTCTCTGAGCTTACCACAAAAGAGCTATACGAATTATCAAGAATAAGATCAGAGATTTTCGTGGTAGAACAAAAAATTTTATACAACGACTTTGATAGAAAAGACTATAAAGCAATTCATTTAAGCGGGTTTTTAGAAGACGGGTTAACAGCATACGCAAGAATATTTAAAGAGGGAGACTATTACGAAGCCTATCCAGGGTTTGGGAGGGTAGCTATTTTAGAAAAAGAAAGAGGAAAGGGCTACGGAAAAGAGCTGGTTAAAAAATGTGTAGAGGTTTGTAGAAAAAATTTTAAAAACAAGGAAATAAAAATATCAGCACAATCATACCTAGAAAGGTTTTATGAAGAGCTGGGGTTTGAGTTTAGAGGGGAAAGGTATATGGAGGACGGAATTCCACATTGCGCAATGTACCTTTGATCTAAACAAATTAGAAAAGAGAACAAACATCATTGTTAAGCTCATCGAAGTCTACAAAAGAAGAGCGGGAATAAATAAGCATATACCAGCCAAACCCATTTTTTCTAAACACCTCTTCGTTTTTTATTAAAACTTCACGAAGCTGTCTTTTTATTTTGTTTCTATCAACAGCCCTAGGAAAAGATTTTTTAGGAACAGAAACAACATAAAAAAGACCCTCCGATTCTTGCTCTAAAAAAATACAGCGCAGACAGGAAGAGGAAAGCCTTTTCCCTTTTTCAAAAAGAAAATCAATTTTTTTATTTCCCTTTAAAGGTTTCATTTAAAAAAGTTCTTTTATGGTAGAAGACCTATCAAACCTAACACCTTTTTCTGTGTTTTTAACAAAAACAACCTCATTAACGGGGTCGTGTTGTAGAAAAAGCAACACATCCTCATCCACAACGCTTTTTAAAATTCTCTCCTTTTCCCGCATTGTAACAAGCGGCCTAACATCATAACCCATCAAATAAGGAACAGGAATGTGGCCGGCGGTTGGAACAAGGTCAGAAGCAAAAAGAATAGTTTTACCCTTATATTTAATTTTAGGCAAAGCCATTTTTTCTGTGTGACCATTCACTAAAAGAAGATCTAACCCAAGCTCAGGACAAACCCCATCTTCATCGCTGTCATAAAGGTTTAGCTGGCCAGACTCCATAAGAGGAAAAAGATTTTCCTGTAAAAAAGAAGCCTTCTCCCTAGGGTTAGGGCTAACAGTCGCCCACTCCCAATGACTTTTAGAACAAAAAAAACGAGCATTATTAAAAACAGGTATAATTTTATCACCCTCTCTCTTTGTGGCTCCACCACAATGATCAAAGTGAAGGTGGGTAAAAAGAACATCTGTTATATCGTTGGGGCTAAAACCAAGCGAGTCAAGAGAGTTAAGCAAAGTGGCGTCCCCAAATCGAGAGTAGTAGCTAAAAAATTTTTCACTCTGTTTGTCACCCAATCCAGCATCAACAAGAATAAGTTTTTTACCATCCTCAATAAGCAAACAACGTGCGCTCATATCAATTCTGTTTTTTGAATCAGCAGGATTTGTTTTTTCCCACAAGGGTTTTGGAACAACGCCAAACATAGCGCCCCCATCTAATTTAAATTTTCCGGTTTCTATAGAATGTAAAACCATTTAGTCGTTTATTTTTAGAACAGCCATAAATGCTTGTTGAGGTATTTCAACACTTCCAACCATTCTCATTTTTTTCTTTCCCTTTTTCTGCTTTTCTAGAAGCTTCCTTTTCCGAGTTACATCACCACCATAAAGCTTTGCTGTAACATCTTTCCTAAAAGCTTTAATTGTTTCACGAGAAATAATTTTTGCCCCAATTGCAGCCTGAACAGGAATGTCAAACTGTTGTCTTGGAATAAGCTCTTTAAGTTTTTCACAAAGCTTTCTACCCATTCTTTGTGCATTGTCTGCGTGTATTAAAGAAGAAAGAGCATCAACCGGCTTACCGTTGAGTAAAATATCAAGCCTTACAAGTTTTGAGGCAACAAAACCCGCGGGAGTATAATCTAAAGAGGCATACCCTTTCGAAACAGACTTTAAGCGATCATAAAAATCAAAAACTATTTCTGCAAGAGGGAGTCTAAAATTTAACTCAACCCTTTCAGTTGTCAAGTATCTTTGGTTTTTAATTTCACCTCTTTTTTCAATACAAAGAGTCAGAACGTTGCCCACAAACTCAGACTTTGTTATAATTGTAGCATCAATATAGGGCTCTTCCACCCTGTTTAAGCTTGAAGGGTCAGGCAAATCAGAAGGGTTGTTAACCAAGATTTTAGCAGAAGGGTCTTTATTTACATAAGCGTTATAAGAAACATTAGGAACGGTTGTTATAACAGACATGTTAAACTCTCTTTGAAGACGCTCTTGTATTATTTCTAAATGAAGCATACCCAAGAAACCACACCGAAAACCAAAACCAAGAGCAGCAGAGCTCTCTGGAGAAAAAACCAAAGAAGCATCGTTTAATTGCAGCTTCTCCATACTTGAGCGAAGATCTTCATAGTCATCTGTGTCTACAGGGTAAATTCCAGCAAAAACCATTGGCTTTACCTCTTCAAACCCCTCAATAGCAGGCATGGACTCTTCATTAACAAGCGTAATAGTATCCCCAACCTTTACGTCTTTTGCGTCTTTTATCCCTGTAATTAAATAACCAACATCGCCTGTTTTAATTACTTTTTTAGGCACCTGACTAAGCTTTAAGGTTCCAACCTCTTCAGCTCCATAATCCTTACCTGTAGAAACAAACCTAACTCTATCCCCTTTTGCAAGCCTACCATTCACAACCTTAAAATATGTCTCAATACCTCTGTAGGGATTAAAAACGGAATCAAAAATCAAAGCTTGTAAAGGTGAGTTGGGATTTCCTTTGGGAGGAGGAACCCTATCAATAATTCCACGAAGAATGCCCTCAATGCCTTCTCCAGTTTTTGCTGACGCAAGAATAACATCTTCAGGCTTACAACCAATCAACGAAACAATTTCGTCAACAACAACGTCAGGATCAGCAGAAGGAAGATCTATCTTGTTTACAACAGGAATAATTTCTAAATCATTATCAACCGCCAAGTATAGGTTTGAAATTGTCTGGGCTTGGATGCTTTGCGCAGCGTCCACCACCAATAAAGCGCCTTCACAGGCAGCAATTGCCCGAGAGACCTCATAAGAAAAATCTACATGTCCGGGAGTATCAATTAGGTTTAAAATAAATTTTTCTCCATCGACTTCATAATCCATTTGAACAGCATGTGACTTAATTGTAATACCTTTTTCTCTTTCAAGCTCCATGTCGTCCAGAAGTTGATCTTTTTTCTCACGATCAGTAACTGATCCAGTAAAATCAAGAAGACGGTCAGCGAGGGTGCTTTTGCCGTGATCAATATGAGCTATAATACAGAAGTTACGTATGTTGTTTGACAAGAGAAATATTTTGGACAAAGATACTTACTTTGTATAATCTTTATAGACAAGACATAAATAAATTCAGGAATTGTTATTTTTGCACCATGGTTAAAATAGGAAACATAGAGCTTCCATCATTTCCCCTTCTTTTGGCTCCAATGGAAGACGTGAGCGATCCGCCCTTCAGAGCACTCTGTAAAGAACAAGGCGCAGACGTTGTTTATACTGAGTTTATATCCAGTGAAGGGCTAATAAGAAATGCTGCAAAAAGCACAAAAAAGCTTGACATCTATACAAAAGAAAGACCAGTTGGAATACAAATTTTTGGATCAAACCTAGACTCAATGCTTGGCGCCGTTGATATTGTTGAACAAACAAACCCAGACATAATTGACATTAATTATGGCTGTCCTGTTAAGAAAGTTGTTTGTAAGGGAGCGGGGGCAGGGATATTAAAAGACATTCCTTTAATGGTTAGCCTAACAAAAGAAATAGTAAAAAGAACAAATCTGCCCGTAACCGTTAAAACAAGATTGGGTTGGGACGAAAAAACAATTAAAATTGCGGAGGTAGCAGAACGATTACAAGACGTGGGAATAAAGGCAATATCTATTCATGGCAGAACGAGAGCTCAGATGTATAAAGGAGAAGCAGATTGGACTAAAATTTCTGAAATTAAAAATAATCCAAGAATGCATATTCCTGTTTTCGGTAACGGGGATGTAAACAGCCCGGAAAAAGCAAAAGCAATGAGAGATGATTATGGACTGGACGGGGCAATGATTGGAAGAGGATCAATAGGAAACCCCTGGTTTTTTAATCAAGTAAAACACTATTTAAATACAGGAAAAAAAATAGAAGAGCCAACAATTGCAGAAAGAGCAGAGATGGCGATAAGACATTTAAAAATGGCAATTGATTGGAAGGGAAATGTTTTAGGCGTGCTAGAAACGAGAAGACATTATGGAAATTACTTTAAAGGCATTGCAAATTTTAAAGAAACGAAAAGCAGAATCTTAAGGGAAAACGATCCAGTAATAATACTACAAGAGCTGGAGCTTTTTAAAAAAGTTTTTTTTGAAAAAGAGCTTGTTTAAGAGATGCTTCTTAATCGAGTTGACCAAGCAGAGGTAACAACGCCAAGAAAAAAGATTGTTGAAAAGACAATAAAAACATTCACCAAGGTTAAAGAAATAGGGTAAGGTATTGAAGTGCCCGGAACCACAACAAGAGAGTAAGTATTTTGAAAAACAATAACAACCCAAGCAATAACAATTCCTAGCAAAGCGCCAAAAACGGAGGTAAAAACACCAAGTGTAAAAAAGATTTTATTAAAGTCACCTTCTTGCCCACCCAACGACCTTAGAACCCTTAAATCCTTTTTCTTTTCTACCATCATAATTGTTAGAGAGCCAACTAAATTAAACATCGAGATCAGCGCAACGAGTGAAAAAATTAAGTAAACAGCCAGATTTTCTGTATTCAACATTTTATATAGGGCAGGGTTTAAGTCTTGTTTGTCCAAAACCACAACATTAGAGTTAAAAAAGCCCTCAACCTCTTTGCTTAATACTTCTTTGCCAACAAAGCCATTAGTCATAACCTCAACAGAGGTATAAGAGTTTTCACCAACACCAACTAAAGATCGAACTGTGTTTATAGGGGCAAAAGCATATTTTTTTTCTATATCTACGCTGATTTGATATATACCTTCAATTTCAAGTTTTGTTGAGTTAAAAGGAGTAAAACTAAACAAAGACCTTGTTTTTTTCTTTGCAGCAGTAGCTAATAAAGAAAACTCCTCACTCATTACAACCTCAAGAGAAGAAGCTAAATCAGCGCCTAAGTACAAAGAGTTGTCTTTTGATGGAGAAAAAACACCGATTAGCGAGAGAGAATCTAAGACAGAAGCGAGATGGTAGTCAACACCAACCCCTTTTAATATTGTAGCTCCAGAATTTAGCTCATTTGAAAGGACAACTTTCTCTTCTATTACAGGAGAAGCCTCTTTTACAAAGCCAAAGCCTTTAATTTTATCCAAATCTTCGTCTTTTAACACAAAATAACTGCCGCTTTTGGGCATAATTTTTAGGTCAGGGTCAAAAGAGCTGGTATATGCTAGGCCGAAATCCTTAAGCCCGGCAAAAGCACTTAGCACAACAAGCAAAACACAAGAAGCAGCAACGATCATTAAAAACGCAAAACCATTAATTCTGTTTACAATTGTCTTGGAATCTTTTGAAAAAAAATAACGGACAGCAAGCCTATATGTGTACGATTTAAAAATCACCCTCTAATTGGATTGTCAGGGTTTTGAATTGAGTCTTCAACGGAGTCTATATAATCCAGCGAGTCATCAAGAAAAAAAGCAAGCTCAGGAACTTTTCTAAGATGATTTTTAAGAACGCCAGAAAGATCATGCTTTATTCTAGGAGCATTACTTTGAATTAATGATAGGTTTTCGCTGGAAACTTTGCTGGGAAAGATGCTTAGATAAATTTTACATAAAGAAAGATCAGGAGAAACACGAGCCTGTGTTACAGAAATAACAAGATTCTTTGAACCGCCCCTTCTCAAGTCTGCGCTAATTAAATTTGCCACCTCCCTCTGTATAAGAGAAGAAATTTTTTTTTGTCTTTGCGTTTCCATTTTTCAAAAGTACTAGAAATAAAAAACAATATTTCAATTTAAGTTTTATAAAAACATTGTGAAATTGTATATTTGCCGCCAAACCGGTCCTATAGCTCAGTTGGTTAGAGTAGATGACTCATAATCATTTGGTCCCTGGTTCGAGTCCAGGTGGGACCACCCTTAAAACCCCTCTTCTTGAGGGGTTTTTTGTTTTAAAATTAGTTTTGACTTTCAGCATATATAGCAGATTCTTCAAAAATTGCTGCTGGATCAACATAGCATGTAGTAGTAGTAATCTTATCTTCCTCCCACACCCACCTACAGTGACAAGGATAGTTATATTCTTTTCCTGTTATAATTGATGTAGCTGACCAAATAAAATCATGAAATGTTTCAACAGAACCATCAGTGAAGTAACCCGTGTATACCTCTCTATCATTGTGTTTGATGTTCCTAAAAATTAATGAATGAGAGTTGTATCCATCAATGATTCCATCCACATCAAATTCAAGATTATTAAAAAAGTGTTTACCGTCTGGAGTAAAATACTCCCTAGCAATATCAAAATTACCAGCAAGGTAAGAGTCTGCAAGTTCAACAACTGTAGCTGATTTAGGGTCGTTATCTTGAACAAATCCTTTATAATTATCCCCCATATCACATGAGAGAAAGATAAAAGTCATAATAATAAAATAAATATTTTTCATATTAATTGATTTAAAGATTAATCTCTAATTTAAAAAAACCAAAATTAAAGGGCTTAATAAACAAGTAACTATTAGTTAGCTACCGTTTTTTACCCAACTTTAAAATGGGAGTTTTTAGACCAATAGTTTTCATCATTTCCGATTGATTATAAAAAACTTTGAGTTTTCTATTTTTAAAGAGTTTGAAATCAATTCCAAAGTATGGCTCTGAATCCGTTTTGGGGTTCATTTCTTTCATAAATCCACCCACAAAATTAAATCTGCCCATATTATATTTTACATTGTACATTATCTCATAATCGTCATCTACATCAAAGGGCGTAATCATAACTCCAGCACCTAATGAAACTTTGGGTAGTATTGAATAACTTGCACCCACCCCCAATTTAGAGATATCATTCTCTATATCATTTGCAACTGCAACACCAACCTCTAGTTGCACCATTGAGTAGAGATTAAAAGAAAAGAATGTAAAAAGTATAATAATAATTTTTCTCATATTCTCAACTTAATGATTTTAAAAAATAAAACATGCTGTTTTTCTTAATAATTTGTAATTAAGATAAATCAGGTAATTTTTCTATTTCCCATAAGCAAATAGACTTATCCGCATATATACCATCCATCTCATTACACTTTTCATTAAAAGTGACTAGAGGTTTAGGAAAATTAAAGGGCTCTTTTTCTAAATTAACAGGCCTCCAACCAGCTGAATATATATCTATGTTTTTTTCTAGATTAACAAAAGACGTACTCATTAGGTATTTTGATTTAGATTGTTTAATTCTAAATATTGATTTTTTAATGTCTTCATAAGAAAAATGAACAAGACAGTCTCTAACAAACATTAAATCACCTTTAGTTAATTCTGAACTCGTAATATCAGAGCAATAGAAGTTAATATTAGTTTTTTTAAAGTTTTTATTATTCTCTTCTATAGCTGAATTAACAATATCAAAGCCCTTATAGTTTATGTTTTTCATATCAAGAGATGACATCCAATTAAAATCACCACAGGGTATATCTATAATTGATTTGATATTATATTGCTTAATAATTTGATTTATTGCCCTTAGGACCTCTTTAGTGTTTTTAATTTCAGACCCTATACCAGATCTGCTTTCATTACTTTCCCAGGAATTTTCATTGTAAATTTTTTCAAATCTTTCTTGAATAGTAAGTTTTGAAAATTTTGATTTTGAGAAGTTATTATAATATGATATTTTTTTTTCCAATTAATTCATTTGAATTTCACTCATATAACCTAACCCAATCAGCTTCTCCAGCAATATATGCAAATGAAAAGGGGTTACCCTTGAGTAGTTCTTGATAATATTCTTTAGCCTTAAGGGTATCGTTTTTTTCATATATGTACCAGTTTGCCAAGCTATATAATGCAACTTCATCAATTACGAGTTCTGACTCCTCAAGGAGGCCTTTATAAAATAAACATGATTGATGATAGCTCATGTTTTCTATTATATTCATCTCTTGATTGACCTGATCAACAACAGCTTTAGATTCTTCAATTTTATTTAGCCTTCTATAAATCATATACAACCAATGACCTCCGGAGACAATATTATCATCGTATTTATGAGTTACACTTCTATTTGTGAATGCTTTTAGCGCATTATTCATATCGTTTTTAAGATAGTATGTGAGACCAAGATGATACCATATATTACCATGAAGTGTACTTAGAGGGATGTTTTTTGAATTTGGCAAACCATCAGGTTCTATTTGATCAATTGTCTGATCAATTAAAATTACTGCCTTTTCAAAATCATTTATGGCTTTATCATATTGACGAGTAGAAATATATCTATGACCACGATGACGATAAAAACGCGCATCGTTAGGATATGTTTCAATTCCTAAAGTAAATACTTTAATAGCTTCTTTAAAGTAACCTAAATAAGCTATTCTTCTGCCATACCAAATTAGAGCTTCAGGATTATCTTGATTATCAAAATAATTAAGTTGAGCTGACTTAAATTGATCAAATGATTTACTCTCTTTAAGCTCTGGGCTAGTTAGGGTGTCACCTAAAAGTGTTATTGTTTCTATTGCTTGAGGAGGATTAATATGACTCTTTGAAACTTGATAAGAATCACAAGAAAACAAAGCTAGAGAGAGAGATAATAGAGAAAAGTATTTCATAGATTTTTTTGTTATTTCAATTTAATAATAATGTTTTTATCAGCGTTAACTTTGAAAGCGCTTTTTTTAAAAGAAGGAGGGCCAAATGCCATCGACGGGTTTTCTGAAAACCCAAAAGGCTCACTGGGGAAACCAAATAAACCAGAGGTTTCAAGAACACCATTATTATTTTCATCGTGATATACTGAAACCGCATAAACACCTTCTTTTAGGCTTTCAAAACTTAAAGAAACAGTTTCACCTTCAATAGAAATTATTTTAGAGAACAAACAGCCGTCTAAGAAATCATCTTTTTGATCTGTTATACAAACACGCAAAACTCCTTCTGTGTTTGCAAAATTAGTCACGGTTATATTCAGGGTGTAGTTGGTTTTTTTAGGCTGTGAATAGCCGCTAAACATGACGAAAAATATAAGCGCTAGAAACAGAAACTTAAGGTTATTCACGCCTCATTAATTATTTATTAATCCAAGACTGCTGAGCCTGTCAATTAAAAAATCAGCATATCGTATAAAGCCTAAATCTGTAAAATGAACCCCATCAACCGTCCCTTCATTATCACTGCCCGCAGCATTTTTACTATCGATATAAAAAATATTACGGTATCCCTGAGTAATCATTTTTTCATATTCAGTCTTTAGATCTGAATTTATTTTATAGGCAGATTTTTCACTCTCTTTGTCTAGTGCTGAAGCTGTTGAACCCAACATGTCAACCAGAACAATAGGCGCATCAGCATTATTCTTTCTTATTGTGTCTATCAAGGGAATTGTTCTGTCTGTAACACTTTCAGGAGGAAGCATATTAGGCAGACACTCTATAACATACAATAGTGGGTCAGATTCAGATATAATTTGAGCTATTGGCGTTTCCATTCTACCATTTCCGCTAAAACCAAAGTTTACAACATCTCTGTCAAGTTTTCTAGATATAATATTGGTGTGTGCCATTCCAGGCCTAGAGGCACACCCCCCTTGAGTTATACTAGTCCCATAAAATATTATCTCCTTATTTTTGTTTTTTAAACCCTTTTCAATAATACTTCCGGAATCAATCCCTATTTCAATATTTACAACACCATCATAAAGGGGTAAAAATATTTTAAACTCTCTCACCTCAGAAGCCATATTAGAAATTACGGTAGACTCATTTTGAAATCCTGTAGGTAAACCAGTACTAAGGTATTGCCAAACATCTTTATTCTTAAAATATAAATCAACACCCTTAATCCCTGACTCTGCCATATGATTCATTGTAAAATTGTTTAACACCTCCCATTTCACACTTATACTAGAAGAATTAGTAAGAAACCTAATTGACATCCCCGCTGAATTTTTTGACAAGTCCCAAACAGGAGGCCTAACTATACTTTTGTATGAAAGAGGCAGCCTGTCATAGCTGTTTTCTTTAAGAGAGTCAGGAACAATCGTTCCCTCGAGAAGGAAAGAATCTTTTCCATAATAAACGATGTCAGCAGAATCAAAGGGATTCGTCTGACCCACAGAAAGAGCGGGAAATAGAAATAAAAAGAGAAACAGTTTTTCAATCATGTTTAATCTTCATTTTTGAGTGCAAGGTAAAACCCTGAATATGCTACAGAATATCTAGGGATTAACCAGGCCCACCAAATAAATAAAGTAAAAACACCTATAAAAAGATAAAAGAGAGCTTCTAGATTAAGCATGAAGAGTTGCCACTTGTTGTTTTTCATCATCTGATTGCTCAGATTAAACGCTTCAATTACTCCAACATCTGGATCTTCTGCAAGGATAAAAAACACCTGTGAATACATTAATGCTATAATTATACCAGGGACAATCAAAAAGGTTAAACCAATCAAAATAGCAAGCGCGAAAAGAAGCATAAAAAGAATAGGCTTAAAACTATTGAACCGACTGAATATTGTTGAAAAACCAACTTTGTTTCCTTTATAAATCTCAAGACAATATAAGGCTATTCCAACCTGAATATAAGCAGAGACACAAACAGACAATATATTTAAAAGGATATTTTCTGGAGAGATAGAAAGGAATATTTGAGGTAAAACAGAAGCTAAGAGCAAACAGACAAACACCTGTAAATAAGAGCCTTTTAAAATGGGTTTTGTTTTTTCAACTAAATCTTTGTTAGAAATCATATGTATAAATTTAAATTAATCAATAGGGGCGTTTCTTCTAGGAGCTCTTTTTTTAGGCCAAGAGACGTGTTTTCCTGTTCTTGGGCTTACAGGCATTATCCTTTTTTCTCTTGACGCCTTGCTTTCATCTTCGCTTGCCATATAGGTAAGGATTGCGGTTAAAATCACGTTGCTTCTAACGTCATCAAAAATTATTTTATCATAAGTGTCTATATTCGTGTGCCACGTATAGTCTCCGTATGACCAATCAAGAGAGGACAAGCTAAACGCGGGCACGCCTGCCGCAACAAAGGAAGCATAATCACTCCCGCCTCCACCTGGCATTCCCGGAAAATCAGTTTTAATATGTTTTTTTATTTTCCCTGGAACGGGAGAGAGCCATTTAGAAATATACTCATAAGAGTTCAAAAATCCCTGACCGCTAATATTAACAACCCTGCCTGTACCATTATCTTGATTAAAAAGAGCCTGAGCATTATCAACAATCTCAGGGAAATCTTCAACAAATGCTCTTGAACCATTTAGGCCGCCTTCTTCAAACCCCCAGTGACCTACCAGAATTGTTCTCTTAGGGTTTGGATAAATAGCCTTTAATATCCTCATGGTTTCCATCATTACAATTGTTCCAGTTCCATTATCTGTAGCTCCAGTTGCGCCATCCCAGGAATCAAAGTGAGCTGACAAAATCACATATTCATCAGGCTTTTCCACCCCTTTTATTTCAGCCAGCGTGTTAAATGTGGGAACAATTCCTAAATCCTCTGATGTTGAAACAACCCTAATTTTTGGGCCAACACCACTTTTAACCATTCTATACAACATAGAATAATCTTCCACCCTTAAGTCAATGTTAGGTATTTTTTTTGTGCCAGCGCTAAAAATTCTATTTGCACCAAATCCTCCTGCCCAATTACTAGATAAAATTCCTGCGGCACCAGCCTCTTCAAGTGTTTTTATTATGTTCCATCTATTAACGCCCATTTTTCTGAAATTGGCATTCCATTTTCTTGAAATCTCGCTTTTATCTTTTTTCATTTTTTCATAAGACTCAGGGGTCGCAAATTTTTCCCAGTTATAATCAGGCCTTCCTGTTACCTGGTTCATGCTGCTTAAAACAAACTTCCCTTTAATTGTTGTTAGCCAAGCATTAAACTCTTCTTTATTTTTTACTTCAGGAATCACAGCCAATCCAGCTGTCACCCCCCTTTGTGTAGTAGAGGGACTATAAGCCAACTGCGTTCCAGAAAGAGTTCTGATTCTTGGTGAAACCATATCTATATGGGTAATTCCTCTTTTCCATCCTTGCCACTCTCCAAACTCGTGTATTTTAGCCTTGATTCCCCAGCCGGAATATCGTTGCATTGCCCAATCAGCAGCATTTTTCATTTGGGGAGTCCCAGTTAGCCTAGGGCCAACAACATCCAATAATTCATGAGCTAAAACTTCTAGCTGAGAATTATTTGTAGCTTCAGCTATAATGTTTTTAACTATGTCGTCTTGTGCTTGAACAGAAAAAGAAGCGAATAAGAGAAAGGAATAAAGTACTTTTTTCATTTATCAAATTTTAGAGATAGCGAAAGATATAAAATTTATTAGAACGCAACTTCTTGACACGAATATTTAAACCGTCCTTAAAGGATATAACTATTAATAAAAGTAAGTGCTAAATAAAAAATAGAGGGACAGAGCAAGCAGCCCAGCCCAGTATAAAAAGTAGCCGTTAGAGCACCGTAGGGAACTAGTTTTTCGTCTGTTGCTGCTAATCCGGCGACAACCCCAGACGTTGTTCCGATCAAACCTCCAAAAACAACAGCATCTCGAGGATTAATTAGTTTTATTTTTTTAGCTATAATGGGAGTCATAATTGTTGTAAAAATTGTCTTTATAACACCCGTAGCTATACTAATTGCGATAACTTCTGAACTTGCGCCAAGAGCACCTCCTGTTACCGGGCCAACGATATATGTGCATGCTCCAGCACCAATAGTGGTAATGCTTATAACATCTGAATAGCCCATTAGAAAAGCGATCAAAGCGCCGGTAAAAAAAGAAATCGTGATTCCTGCAAAAAGAGAAACGACACCGGCAGTTCCCGCCTGTTTTATTTTAGAGATATCAGCGCTCATAGCCGTTGCTACTATACTAAAGTCTCGAAACATAGAGCCCCCCAAAACTGCAATTCCTGCAAAAAGAGGAATATCTGACAACCCTCCTTCGTTGCCTAAAAAAGCTAAACCTAATCCAATCAAGATAGCAATAGCTGCACCAGGAATTTTATGACGTAAAAGGTTTTTTGAGACCCAAAACGATAACAGCATAATTATTCCAACAAACAGAAAAGCAAATATCAGCCCATTCGTTTCAATAATTTTTTCAAGGATTTCCACACTTATTTTTTTAATATTTTATCGCTACTGCCAATTTTAGAGATCACAGGAACGAGTATAAAACAAACTGCTGTAGCTATAATACCAGCAAACAAAGCGACTAAACCACCAGAAACAGCGGCTTTTACATTTAAGGTTGCAGCCATGGCTACAATTATAGGAATATAAATAGAGCTCCAAAACAAGACGCCTTTTTCAGTCTCGGGAATAAGCCAACCCCTTTTCTTAAGGTAAACACTGGAAACAATTAGCAGTATCATGGCAAACCCAACACCCCCAACATCAGTGTTAACATTGATTAATTTACCTAAAAGGTTGCCTAAAAACTTTCCAATTAAAAAGCAGGCTGCTAGTAAACTTACTCCATAAATTTTCATAATTTTTTTCTTAAGTAAATAATTTTTTGATTTCTTTTTTTGTCACTTTACCCATAACGTTTTTAGGCAAGTCTTGAATAAAAACATATTTTCTAGGTGTTTTATAAGACGGCAACTTATCTTTAAGCCAGTCAATTATGTCAGAGGTTTTGAGTTTTTTGTCTTTTAAAACGACTCCAGCGCCAATTATTTCTCCCCACTCTAAATCTGGAATGCCAACTACTCCACAATCACTAATTTGAGAGTGAGTTCGAAGTACTTCCTCAATCTCTAATGCAGATATTTTATATCCTCCGGACTTGATAATATCAACAGAATTTCTGCCTAAAATTTTAAAGCTATCCTTGTTATAGACAGCAATATCACCAGACTTAAACCAGCCAGTTGCTGTGAATGCCTCATCAGTAGCTTTTGGCTTTCCCCAATATTCTTTAAAAACTCCAGGACCTTTAATTTGTATTTCACCAGAAGACCCATCAGGAAGACTTTGATTGGATTCGTCAGCAATTCTTATAGACACTCCATGTAAAGGTTGACCTATGTGTCCTGGCTTACGTATGCCATTATAGGGGTTGCTAATTGCCATTCCAATTTCAGTCATTCCATAACGCTCCAACAGTGTGTGCCCACTTATTTCTTGCCATTCCTCTAACACACTAACAGGCAAAGCGGCAGACCCAGAAACCATTAGTCTAAATTTTAAAAGCTTTTTTGAAATGTCTTCTTTGTCTTTTTCAGGAAGTTTATTAAAAAATGTAATTAGTTTATAGTAGATAGTAGGGACTGCCATAAACACATTTACATCTTCTTCACAAAATTTATCAAAGATCACTTTAGCATCAAATTTTGAAATAAATTCACAACAAGCCCCGCTCCAAAGCGCACAGCACAACATATTAACTATGCCATGAATATGATGAAGAGGCAAGACATTAAGGACATGGTCGTCTTTATTCCATTCCCAAGAATTTGTCAAGGCGGTAATTTGAGCTTCAATATTTGCATGAGTAGTTACAACACCTTTTGGCAGCCCAGTAGTTCCACTTGTATAGAGAATAAGAGCTCTGCGTTTTGTGGAAACCTCAGGCAAAAGACAGCTAGCCTTAGGGACGCTGCTATACTCTATAAACCTCACGTTCATTTTTTTAAAAAGAGGGGAAAGGAGTTCTTCAAAAGATTTTGAATAGAGAACAGTAGAAGCCCGCGTGTCATCAAGAACATATTTGATAGAAGACAACGGATGTTTTTCACACAAAGGAACAGCTACACCCCCTGCTCTCCAAATACCCCATTGAACTGCAGCATACTCAAAGCTTGAGGGTACAAGAAAAGCAACTCTGTCTTCATTTAAATCTGTTTTATTGTCTAAAAGATTGCTTGAAATTTCATTTGACCTCTCCAAAAGCTGAAGGTAAGAGTGGTCTTTACCGTCGCTTTTTATTGCCGTTCTATTTGAAAACAGAGTTGCCCTTTCGATTAAATTAATCATACTATAATTAAAGTAGGAATAATTTAATAAAGGAAGGAAGAGTTATGCTAAAAATAGACTCGAGGAAAAGAAAAAATTAGCAACCTCTTTTGTTTTCACCATACCCTATCTTTCTCATACGCAATGATTTAGGGGTAATTTCTAGATATTCGTCTACTTGAATAAACTCCATGCTTTCTTCTAAAGAGAAATCAATCTTTGGTTCAATTTGAACTGCAGCATCTGTGCTTTGAGTTCTCATATTGGTTAGCTTCTTTCCTTTTATAACATTAATGCTAAGATCATCGTTTCTTGTATTCTCTCCAATAACCTGGCCTTTATATATCTCAGCACCAGGAGAGATAAAAAACCTGCCTCTATCTTGAAGCTTGTTTATAGAGAAAGCAGTTGCAGTTCCTGCCTCCATAGAAATTAATGAGCCCTTCATTCTCTCAGGAATATCTCCTTTAAGAGGACCGTACTCTCTAAATCGATGGGTCATCACAGCGTTTCCGGCGGTAGCTGTTAAAATATTATTTCGCAATCCAATCAATCCTCTTGAGGGAATGTCAAACTCGAGGTGTTGTAGAGCTCCTTTAGGCTCCATGACAAGCATATCACCTTTTCTTTGGCTTACAAGCTCAATGGCTTTTCCAGAAAACTCATCTGGAACATCAATTACAAGCGACTCCATAGGCTCACACTTCACACCGTCAATTTCTTTATAAATTACCTGTGGTTTCCCAACCTGAAGCTCAAACCCTTCTCGCCTCATTGTTTCAATTAGAACAGATAAATGAAGAATTCCTCTTCCAGATACGTTGAACTTATCCTCGGTAGGGCCATCTTTAACTTTTAAAGCTAAATTTCTTTCTAGCTCAGCATACAACCTGTCTCTTATGTGTCTTGAAGTAACATATTTCCCCTCTTTTCCAAAAAAAGGCGAGTTGTTTATTGTGAACAACATACTCATTGTGGGCTTGTCTATTGCAATTCTTGGAAGCTCTTCGGGAGACTCAAGATCTGCAATGGTATCACCAATTTCAAAGTTTTCTATACCAACAATAGAACAGATGTCTCCAGACCTTGCTTTTTTAACCTGAACCTTTCCCATGCCCTCAAAAACATGGAGTTCTTTTATTCTTACTTTCTTTTTTATACCATCTGCTTTACAAAGAATATAATCTTTTCCCTCTACCAAGTCACCCCTAAAGATTCTTCCAATAGCAATCTTACCTACAAACTTTGAATAATCTAAAGAAGTAATTTGCATTTGAGGATCACCTTCATTATAAGGAGCCTCAGGAATTACATCAATGACGGCATCTAAAAGAGGATGAATGTTGTCCGTTTTCTCTTTCCAGTCCAGACTCATCCACCCTTCTTTGGAGGACCCAAAGAGCGTTACAAAATCTAACTGGTCTTCACTTGCATCTAGGCTAAACATTAGATCAAAGATTGCTTCTTGAACAATCTCAGGTGTACAGTTTTCCTTATCAACCTTATTAACAACGACAATTGGCTTCAGCCCAAGCTCAATAGCTTTTCCTAATACAAATCGTGTTTGTGGCATCGCCCCTTCGAAGGCATCAACTAACAATAAAACTCCATCAGCCATCTTCAAAACTCTTTCTACTTCACCACCAAAATCAGCATGTCCTGGTGTGTCAATAACATTAATCTTTACGTCTTTATATACAACAGAAACATTTTTTGAAAGAATAGTTATTCCTCTTTCACGCTCCAAATCATTGTTGTCAAGCAATAGCTCGGTTCTTTCTTTACGATCATCTAAAACCTTACAGTGATCAATAATCTTGTCAACTAAGGTTGTTTTACCATGATCAACGTGCGCAATAATTGCAATATTTCTAATGGAGCTCATAGGGCTAATCTTAAAGCTGGCAAAAATACTCTAATTTATCTCTTCCAAAGAGTAAAAAGAGAATCTTATTCAAAATTGTTAAAGTTTATCTTTTAAAACGCCTCTTATTATTTCTAGATTTTCCAGAGCGTTTATTTGATTTCTTTTGACTGGAGTTTTTTTTCTTTTTAGCTGGCTCAGGGACTATTTTTGGGTCTAATTCAAACCCTTGTGGTATAGATGAAGGAATTTTAAGGTTAATTAACTTTTCAATATCCTCTAAATAAGCATATTCATCAATAGAAACTAATGATATTGCCTCTCCGTTGCTTCCAGCTCGTCCAGTTCTTCCAATACGGTGGACATAATCTTCGGGAATATTGGGTAATTCAAAATTAACTACATGTGGAAGAAGAGGAATATCTATTCCACGTGCAGCGATATCTGTGGCTACCAACACATTTACAGACCCGTCTTTGAATCCCGCTAATGCAGCTGTCCTTGCAGTTTGACTCTTATTGCCATGAATAGCCTTTGCATTTATACTAAAGTTAATCATCTTTTTGCATAAATTATTTGCACCGTGTTTGGTCCTGGTAAAAACCAAAACCTGTTCCCATTCTCCTGCAATAATTAATTTGATTAGTAGTTCTGATTTTCGTGCTCTATCAACTTTAAAAACACGTTGAATGATAGCTTCTACAGTTGCATTTCCAGGGCTTACATCTATCTGCACGGGGTGGTTAAGAATTCCCTGAGCTAAACTTTTAATTTCTCTAGAAAATGTTGCCGAAAACATCAGGTTTTGACGAACATTGGGGAGCAGACTAATGATATTTGAAATTTCACGATGAAATCCCATGTCTAACATTCTGTCCGCCTCATCAAGAACTAACACTTCAATTTTGTCAAAAAACAACACTTTTTGTCTGTATAAATCAAGCAATCTACCAGGAGTAGCAACCAATATGTCAATCCCTTTATTGATTTTTTTAACCTGAGGCTTTTGGTTAACCCCTCCAAAAACAACTGTTGACTTTAAGTCTGAAAATAAACTATATTCTTGAACATTTTCGTATACCTGAGAGGCAAGCTCTCGTGTAGGAGTAAGAATCAATGCTCTAACAGACCTAGAGGGATGGTGTTTTTGTTTTGAAAGACGTTGTAATAAAGGCAAGGTAAAGCCTGCTGTTTTTCCAGTTCCAGTTTGAGCAGAAGCAAGAATGTCTTTCCCTTTTAAAATTTCTGGAATCGCTTTAGTTTGAATGGGGGTAGGCTCAGAATAACCTTTTTCTTCAATAGCTTTTACAAAAATTGAGTTTAATCCTAAATCAGAGAATTTCATACGGGGTATTAATGTTTTTTTGAGGCAAAAACTTTTCAAAGATAACAAATTGAAAGCTGCGTCTGCTAATTATTTTTCTGTCACGCAAACTTTATAAAAGTATAAGAAAAAAAGTATGTTTATAAGCTAAAATTAATACATGTTAAGAAAGCCCTTGTGCGATAATTTAAAATATTTTAATTTAACATTCTAAATTATTAATATGGAAAATTTTGGAAACAACGGGTCATCAAAAAAAGGAGAATCAACAGCGAAATGCCCCTTTGTGCACGGAGGGTCTACATCCCCTAGTACTTCGCCGCTAAAATGGTGGCCAAAAAGACTTAATCTAGATATTCTTCATCAACATGATGAAAAGACAAATCCATATTCTAAAGATTTCAACTATAGAGATGAAGTTAAAACAGTGGACTTTAAAGCTCTTGAAAAAGACATGTATGAATTAATGACTACACCACAATCATGGTGGCCAGCTGACTGGGAACACTATGGGGGGTTGATGATCAGGATGGCTTGGCACGCCGCAGGAACATATAGAGTTGCTGATGGACGAGGAGGAGCTGGAACAGGAAATCTTAGATTTGCACCTTTAAACTCATGGCCGGATAATGGAAACCTTGATAAAGCAAGAAGATTATTATGGCCTATTAAAAAGAAATATGGCAATAAAATAAGTTGGGCAGATTTGTTTATTCTTGCAGGAAACATAGCTTATGAAAGTATGGGCTTGAAAACATTTGGCTTTTCTTATGGAAGGCCAGACACTTGGCATCCTGAAATTGACATATACTGGGGCCCTGAAGATGAAATTATGGCGCCAAGTGAGAAAAGGCACGCAGAGCTAGAGGATCCATCAACATTAGAAACACCACTAGGAGCTACTCACATGGGATTAATATACGTTAACCCTGAGGGTGTAAATGGAAAGCCTGATCCAATGAAAACTGCGCTTCATGTAAGGGAAACTTTTGCTAGAATGGCAATGAATGACGAAGAGACCGCAGCATTAACCGCAGGAGGACATACTGTAGGTAAAGCTCATGGTAATGGAGATTCTTCAAAACTAGGAAGGGAGCCTGAGGGAGCAAATATTGAGGATCAAGGATTTGGATGGATAAACCCTACACTTAGTGAAAAAGGAGCAGTAACAAGCGGACTAGAAGGTGCCTGGACTACAAACCCTACTAAATGGGATAACGGTTATTTCGAAATGCTTTTTAACCATGACTGGGAGTTACAAAAAAGCCCAGCTGGCGCTTGGCAATGGGAGCCTGTCGACATACTGGAAGAGGATAAGCCTATTGATGCAACTAATCCATCAATAAGAAATAATCCAATAATGACTGATGCGGACATGGCTATGAAAATGGATCCTATTTATAAGGAAATATGTCTAAAGTTTAAAAATGATCAAGAATATTTTTCAAACACATTTGCAAGGGCTTGGTTTAAACTTACACATAGAGATATAGGACCAAAAACAAGATATATTGGGCCAAATTTTCCTGAAGAAGATTTAATTTGGCAAGATCCAGTTCCCGTTGGCAATAAAAATTATAATGAAGATAATATCAAAACTAAAATTTCTAATTCTGGATTGTCAATTTCTGATCGAGTATCAGCAGCTTGGGATAGCGCTAAATCCTTCAGAAATTCTGATTTAAGAGGAGGCGCAAATGGAGCAAGAATATCCTTATCTCCTCAAAAAGACTGGGACGCAAATGAGCCTGAAAGACTTTCAAAAACTCTTTCAGTTTTGAAAACAATTTCTTCAGAAGCAAATATCAGTTTAGCAGACACAATTATTTTAGCCGGCAACCTTGCAATTGAGGAAGCCGCTTTAGCCGCAGGATATAATTTGACAATTCCATTCAAAAAAGGTAGAGGTGATGCTTCACAAGAAATGACTGATATAAACTCGTTTTCAAATCTTGAGCCTTCAGCGGATGCATATAGAAACTGGTTTAGTGGAAAATCTAAATCAAGTCCTGAAGAACTAATGGTAGATCAAGCACAGCTTTTGGGCTTAACAGCTCCTGAAATGACGGTTCTTGTTGGAGGCATGAGGGTTCTGGGTGCTAATCATATTGACAATAAAGCTGGAATTTTTTCAGACAAGGAGGGTGTTTTATCCAATGACTTTTTTGTTAACCTCACGGACATGAATAATAAATGGACGATTGTTGGAGAGAATAAATATGAGTTAAGGGATAGACATTCAGGAGACCTTAAATGGACCGCTTCATCCGTTGATTTAGTTTTTGGATCAAATTCTATTTTAAGATCATATGCAGAACTTTATGCTCAGGATGACAATAAAGAAAAGTTTGTTAATGATTTTGCTGCGGCATGGTCTAAAGTTGTTGACGCTGACCTTTTTTAAACTTTTGGTAAAAATCCTTGTCTAATAAAGTAGAAGCATATTTTTCCATATGCTAATTGGATTTAGTTTAACAGGCTTAGGTTTCTTTTGGAGGCTAAGCCTTTTTTTCTGTTATATAATTTTTATATTTAAAGCTTACAAAAAATAATAGTTATGAAAAAATATACATTTAATCTTATCTTTTCAGCTCTTCTTCTAACAACAGCAACCATGTTCTCACAAGAGCTGGTAGTTAAGTCCAATCTGGAGGGCTTAACAATGAGCGTTGGAGAAACATTTAAGCCAACATCTTTTGCAGAAAATTTAAAAGGAGAAAAAATAATGTGTCAGGCAGTTATATACTATAACAAAAAAGGTGTTTTTAGCACGGCGAAGGCAGTTACCGTTAACAGAGGAGAGGGAACAATTAGGGCTAATGAGCCTGGAACTCATGAAATTGTAGCGCTATGTATAGGGCAACAAGGACAAAGGTTAAGTAGAACATTTCCTATTCAGGTTGATTTTCCAAAAGCCAAAGAAATAAAGATTACTCTGTCGGCATCGAAAGTATACGAGGGATCCTTTCTTCCGCTAGACTTTGAAGTTGTTGACGAAATGAATTTTACAAGAAAAAACGAATTTTTTCAGCTAAGCACAGATTCAGACAACATTAAGATAGACGCCTTTAACAATGTTAAAGCGGTATCTCCAGGGAAAGCTATCCTTTCAGCTTCTTTTGATGAGATATCAACCTCTTTAACCATAGACATTTTAGAGAATCCTGTTGAGAAATTAGAGCTTAGAGCTAGCTTGGATGTTGCTAGAACAGGAGACGTTGTTAACTACGAGGCAATAGGCTATGATAGTGCTGGTAAGCTAATTGAAGGACTGCCTTTCTCATATACTTTTTTTGGAAAAGCGGTTGATAAATCAAATAACGCCTCAGGCCTAATAATGAACGATGGAAGATTTGTTGCAGAAGTTATAGGAGACTATATGGTGTCTGCAAGCATTGGAAGCAGTTCAGTTTCTAGGCCATTAAAAGTTGTTGGAAGAGGAATTGAAAGAGAGGTTTTAAAAGTTGGAAAGGGTGTTGTAACGGACAAACATACATCTGATTTCTGGGTTTTTGAAGGTGTTGATGGAAGAGACTATGCTGTAACTGGAACATGGGGCGCTGACGGAACTTCTTTCTTTTGGGATGTTACAGATCCGACAAGCATCAAAAAAATTGACAGCGTTAAAGTTGACGCAAGAACAGTTAACGACGTAAAGGTTTCTCAAGATGGAAGAATTTCAGTTATAAGCAGGGAGGGAGCATCAGACAGAAAAAACGGAATTATAATTTTAGATGTTTCAAATCCATATGACGTAAAGGTTCTTTCAGAATACACAAAAAATCTTACAGGGGGAGTACACAATGTGTTTATTGACAACGACCATGTATACGCCCTTAGTGGAAGTCAGAGGTATTACATAATAAACATTAAAGACCCAAAAAATCCAGTAGAGGTTGGAATGTTTGAAGTAGGAAAAGAAGGACAGTCTATTCACGATGTTTGGATTGAGGATGGAATTGCATATTCTTCTAATTGGAGAGATGGGGTTTATTTGGTTGATGTTGGAAACGGAATAGCTGGCGGCTCTCCATCTAATCCGGTAGCCTTTGCAAACTATGATTATGCTACAGGAGCACACCACGCAACATTTCCTTTTAAAAGCAAGTCTACAGGAAAATTTTATACAGTATTAGGAGATGAGATTTTTCCTGATGGCGTAGATGAGAACAACCCAAATATAACAGCTGGATTTCTACATTTTGTTGACTTTTCAGACCTAGACAACCCTATAGAGGTGGCAAAGTATGAGCTTCCGGGACAAGGGTCACACAACTATTGGATTGAAGACGACATTTTATATGTTGCAATGTATGGAGGGGGAGTAAGAATAGTAGATATAAGCGGTGAGCTTTTAGGCGATTTGTTCAGGCAAGGAAGAGAAATAGGATACATCATGACAGGAACATCAGACGCTTACATACCCAACGCTACCATGGCATGGGGAGCACAGCTATATAAAGGATATGTTTTTTATTCTGACTGGAATAGCGGGTTAGGATCGTCAAAAGTATCTGAATTAAAACCAGATAATTCTAAAGCAAATCAGTACATAAACAAAACACCTATAATTGACTAAATGAACAGGTCTCTCTTATTAATTTTATTTACTGTTACTTTTAGCTATAGCCAGGAATACTATTTTTATGTAGCTGCAGAATCAGACGATACGGTTTCATTAATAAACTTTGATGGAGAAACCACAACCGAGATAGAGAGAATACCTGTTGGTGTTATGAAAACAGAAATTGAGGGTCCGCACGGACTAACAGTTGATCCCTCTGGAGATTATTGGTATCTTTCACTTGCACACGGCAACCCATACGGGTCGCTTGTAAAATATTCAACTGACACAAATAGGCCAGTCGATAAAACCACATTAGGAATGTTTCCGGCTTCAATGCAAATATCTAGTTTGACAGGATTATTATATTGTGTAAACTTTAATTTGCACGGCGAAATGAAGCCAAGCAGCGTTTCTGTTGTTGACCCTGAAACAATGACTGAAATTAAACAAATTCAGACCGGGGTAATGCCTCACGGCTCTAGAATATCGCCAAACGGAAGATTTCAGTACTCTGTTGCTATGATGTCTGGAGAATTATTTGAGGTTGACGCTTTGACCTTAGAGGTTAACAGAACCTTAAACCTTGATAAAACTCATAATATGAACCACAAAGGGATGCACCATTCACCTGTTAAGCCAACGTGGGTGACACCTCATCCTTTAAAACCAAAAGTTTATGTCGCAGGAAACGGTTCTAACGAGATTATTGAAATTGACACGGAAATATGGGAAATAACCAACAGGATCGATACGGGCAAAGGACCTTATAATATTGACATTTCTTCAAATGGTAAATTTTTGGTTGCAACACTAAAGGGTGATGCAAAAACAATGGTTTGGGAGCTCGATAAAAAAAACCCTTCTGTTGTTTCAAATAATTCTAGTGTTACTCACGGGGTTGTGATTTCACCGGATAGTAAATATGCATTTGTTACCGTCGAAGGTGTTGGAGGCGATCCGGGCCTAGTAGACGTAATAGACTTAAAAAAGGCAAAAGTAGTTAGCTCTATAAACATTGGAAAGCAAGCTGGCGGGATAGCTTTTTGGAAAATAGAAGAATAATCTTTTGTGGAAGGTTTTGTTGAGGGTTGGTAAAATCAAATATAAGTCATGATAAATTCAGAAAAAATTAGAGAATACTTTCCTTCGTTAAGCAGGATAGACAATAACAATAACCAGATTATCTATTTAGATGGTCCGGGAGGTACACAGGTTCCTATTCAGGTAATTGAAGGAATATCACAATATTACATAAGGTCAAACGCAAACACACATGGTGAGTTTGCAACCAGTAAAGAAACAGATTTTATGATGGACGGCTTAAGAGGTAGAGTTTCTGACATGATTGGCTCAGAAGGGCCAAACACAATATCGATTGGGCAAAACATGACAACCCTTAATTATAGTTTGGCAAGGGCTTTATCCAGAAAGTTTAAGGAAGGAGACGAAGTAATAATAACAGAGTTAGACCACGAAGCAAACAGAGGTCCCTGGAGGGTTTTAGAAGAGGTTGGGGTCAAACTGGTTGAGGTTAAGCTTTTAGAAAGCGGCATTCTTGATTATTCAGATTTCAAAAATAAAATAAACGATAAAACCGTTATGGTTTGCATGGGAATGTCTTCTAATGCTTTTGGAACACTTAATGATTTTATTGACATAGGCAGCCATCTAAAAGACAAGGATTGTCTTTTTCTGCTAGACGCTGTCCATTATGCGCCTCACTTTTCAATAAATGTTCAAGAATTGAATTGTGATTTCATGTTGTGTTCTGCATATAAGTTTTATGGACCACATGTTAGTTTCCTTTATTCAAGACCAGGCCTTTTGGACAGTCTAAGTCCAGACAGGCTTGTTGTTCAAGACCAGGAAGCTCCATATATAATTGAGACAGGAACACTAAATCACGCTGCCTGTTCTGGAGTTGCCTCTGCTATAGATTTTATTTCGTCTATTGGAGAGGGGGATTCTTTAAGAGAAAAGCTTGAAAGCGCATATCAAAAAATTAGCAATCACGAATTTGAACTTGCAAAGCACCTATATGACTCGCTTCAAGATTTTCAAAAAATTACCTTGATAGGCCCAGACTTTTCAAGCAAAAAAAGAACTCCAACTGTTTCTTTTGTCCACAATGATTTCTCTCCACAAGAGGTTTGTAAAAAATTAGCCAGTAAAAACATATGTGCTTGGGACGGCCATTTTTATGCACTTAAAGCAATACAGAAATTAGGACTAGAGAGCAAGGGGGGGGTTACAAGGCTTGGGATTTCCGTGTATAACACAAAACAGGAAATTGACAAGGTGCTTGAGGTAATAAAAAGCTTATAACTTCAATTAGTTAGTTTGTTGTAAAACCAGTTCTTAAAAACCATGTTCGTGTCTTCGGAGGCATAGTTTAGGTCCTGAATGTTTAAAAGTTTTACCTCCTTGTTATTGTCCAGTTTGCTTAAGACTTTTTTCAGTTTGTCAGGGCTGTAAGTTCTTATTTTTTTAATCTCCATAAGTCTACTTTTTGAAGCTGTCATATACTTTTCTTCCCTAATTAAAAGGTGCCAACAAAGACTATAAGGCATGTACTGTTTAGCATCTCTAAACTTATATTTCAGTTGTTTTTTAAGTACGCTGGGGTTATTATCATAGAAAGTCTCAATAACAGACTTTACCTGAGGCCTGCCAGAATGATACGATTTAAAATACTCTCTTTTAAACCCCGCAATATTTGCTGCCTTAGACTGAGCTGCATTATAGCTTGGTCTAATTTTAAGAGCGCTTTTAACCATGTTTGATATTTTTTTTAAGGGCTGAGCATTATATGTTTTTGCCCAATTTCCACTCAACACAGCTTTATTCTCAACAAACCATTCCTCGGGGTTGCTTTTTTTTATCAAAAACATATCATCATTAAAGTATATAAAATTCTCTGAAAGTCCCTCTATTTTATATAGAACAGCATCAATTGAGCGAATGTTAAATGTTGGCAAAAACTCTTCAACCCCATTAAATATTTCTTTATGATCAACAATGTTGACCTTGTCTAAGGGGCTGAATTTTTTTATCTCTTCCAGATTAGGTGCTTGACCGTCTGTAACAATAAAGATTTTTCTTATGAAGGGTGCATATTTTAAAATTGACGCAACGCAAAAAGCAATTTCATTTGATTGTAGGTATTGTTTTTTAAAATCACTCCTTCCGCGGAAGTATTTCTCATACTTCATTTGGTGGTTTGCGTCTGCCCCATCAACCCATGTTATAACAGCATCTATTGCGTCCATTTAAACAAAATAAAAAAGCTTATAAATAGGAGTATTCAAAGACTCAGATATTTTTAAGGCAACATCTAAACCTGGAATAAACTTATTTTTTTCAATTGAAATGATTGTTTGCCTACTAACACCCGCTCTATTGCCAAGCTCTTCTTGGGTAAGACCGCCTCCTTTTCTAAAATCTTTAACTCTATTTACTAACATATGTAAAACAAACTTTACAAATATAACAATATTTTGTAAAACAAACTTTACTTTATTTCTTCTTTTATATAATTGTAAAACAAACTTTACTTTACAAATGTATACTTTACTTTACATTTGTCCATTCTTCAATACTTTTAAAGACTCCGCATAGGCTTTTTCCTTTTTCAGTCAACGAATATTCAACTCTAGGAGGAATTTCATTGTACTGCATTCTTTCTACCAGACCGTCTTTTGCAAGCTCTTTTAGCTGATCAGCCAAAACTTTTCTTGAAATATTGTCTATACTAGCCGCTAAAAACCCGAACCTTAAAGCTTCTTTGTTTCTTAATCGGCCAATTATTACTAGCTTCCATTTACCCCCTAACATTGAGGTAAAATCGGAAACAGGACAGGCTTTATCTGTTTTATCCATTTGTTACATCTTTATAACCACTTTCTAATAGTTACATTTAGGTTATAAGTTACTTTTAGTTATAATAATTGCTATTATTGCATTTCAAAAATATAAATAACTTTTAATAATTAAACAAAAAGATGTTAAATAATCATTAAAACGTACTCAATTATACACCCCTCGTGTTGATTTAGCTAGTTTTACAGAAATATTAAAAAGATGAAAAAACTATTTGCCTTACTAACATTTGTCACACTGACTTCTTGCAATATGAACTCAAGCACTCAGGAAACAAGTTCTGATGAAACTTTCTCTGCTAAAGACTCCATGTATAATATCCTGGTAGATGAAAGTTTAATAACTTGGACAGGTAAAGAATTATCTTCTAAGCTTCATTATGGTACAATTAATTTAATTTCAGGAAATTTTGAAATATCAGCAGGGTTGATTTCAAAGGGTGAGTTTGTTGTTGATATGACGACAATTATAAATCAGGATCTTCCACAAGAAAGAAGAGCTAGACTTGAAAATCATTTAAAATCAGAAGACTTCTTCTTTGTTGAATCATATCCAGAAGCAAAAATATCTATTTCAGAATCTGAAATTATTGCAGAAGGAAAATGGTTAGTCCTAGGGGAGTTAACAATTAAAAGCTATACTCATCCTATACAATTCGAAATGTCAAACTCACAAGAAGGTTGGAAAGCAAATCTAGTTTTTGATAGATCTAAATATGAAGTCAGGTTTAGATCGGGTACATTTTTTGAAAATTTAGGAGATAAATTAATTTATGACGATATAGAACTTGCAATAAACCTAAAAACTTTGTAATATGAATTCAGATAGACCAAAATGTGGATGTGGAAACACGCAAGATCCGAATGGATATTGTGATGGATCACACCAAAATAAATAATGATTAAAATTATAGCTTTTGGGGCATCGTCTTCAAAAAACTCAATTAATAAAAAACTTGCCTCTTTTGTAGCTAATAAAATTGCTCCTGAAGAGGCAACTATTATTGATCTTAATGACTTTGAAATGCCTATTTATAGTGAAGACAGGCATTCAGATGAAGGAGTTCCTAAAAAAGCATTAGAGTTTAAAAAAATTATTAATGAGAGCAACGGATTGGTTATTTCACTTGCAGAACATAATGGCTCTTATACCTCAGCATTTAAAAATATTTATGACTGGATATCTGTTATTGAAAAAACAGTTTGGGGCAACAAGCCTATATTATTAATGTCTACAAGTGATGGAGCCCGAGGGGGGAAGAGCGTGTTAGAGACAGCTTTATCCCGTTTTTCAAGACAAAGTAATTTTGACATACCTCACTTTATACTACCAAACTTTAGTGAAAATTTTTCAGAAGAATTCGGGATTACTAACCAAACACTACTGAATGAGCTAAAAAAACAAATAATAGAATTTAAAAAACAAGTAGACACACTACTTGACTCCGGATACAATTAAAGTACCATTCCAGTCTCCATCTTTTCCGTAAAACCATGATTCTGTGTTTTTAAAACCAGCAGCTTTAAAAAACGTAAGCCAATCTTTTTTTGCAAACATTTTCATGGTTGTTATACAGCAATCTTCTTGCCAGGTATGAGAGGGCTTGTTTTCTTTATAATAATCAATACCCATGATTAGCTTCCCCCCTTTAAGGATCCAATTATCATGAATATGCTTGATTAGTTTGTCTGGACTTTCAAAATAGTAAAACACTTCCATGGAGTGAACTATATCAACTTTTTTATCTGGACTCCAATTCATTAGGTCGCTACAGTAGTATTTGTTTTTATTGTCAAGGTTTTCTGCTTTTTCAATCATATTAGAGGACCCATCAACACCAATCGCTTTTTTACAGTTAGGATTTGAGCCTATATTTCTTACAACCCAACCATTTCCACAACCAGCGTCTATAAAACTAAACTCAGACAATCCCTTAGTTGAATTTTCAAGCATATTCTTTACAGATGAAGAATGGCCTTCCGCCATGCCCTCATCCTTTCCCTTTATCACCCAATCACTAAAAACCTTAATAGGTGTTCCCATGCTCTATTTAGTCTACTTTAATTAATTTGTGAGTCACTGTTGAGCCACAGACTGAAACAATATATAAATTAGAGTTATTCAGATCATCGATTTGAGGATAATAATCATTGTCTATCAACTCATTTACAAAATCAGGAATTGTATCACTGTGACCAACCACAAGTGTAGTCTTCCCAATATTTGATTTTATAAAACCATCGTAATCAATATCAGAGGGAGAATAAAAAACAAGTTCAAGATTATTTTTTTTTGCTAATGGCTCAACTGTTTTTAATGTTCTTTTATAATTAGTTGAGTAAATTTTGGACACCTCTTTATCTGAAAAATAATTTTTCCAGTTCTGAGCTCTTAAGAAACCTTTCTCGTTTAAATCAGGATTTGGTTCAGATTTATCAGCACGAACTTTTTCTGCATGTCGAATAAGATAAAAAGTTGAGCAGTTATCATGAGAAGCTTCACCCAAAAAAAAAGACAGGAACAATAATGTTTTTAAAAGAATCACAGTATTATCTTTCTTCTGCTTATTATGTATATAAGATATGTAATTATAATAACTAGCGGCTCCCATATTAAAAGATAGTATGGCCAATCGCCAATTACTAATGGATTACTAACCTCGGGAGCAGCATTTACATACATATAGTTAGAGCCTAGTAAAAAATTTATAGGCATGATTATAACCATAAGAATATTTAGATGTACCCAAATCTTAAACCATGAAAACTTTGGCAGCTTCATGTCTAAATGAAGAAACATAAATATCGGCAAGGCAATTATAAAACTATGCGAGATAAAATAGTTAAGATAATATCTTAAACTGCCATCAAAATGATTAAGTTGTGGAGTTAAAATGGCCATGGCCCCCCCTATGACCCCCGTGTAATATACAAATTGAAATAACTTTTCCTTTTTCTTCACAAAAGGAAGAACACAACAAATAAGTGAAGAAATTCCACATAAGTGAAGAGGAATAGTATATTGAATATCCCAAGTACCACTCATAAAATAATCTAAATTTTCAGAAATAAAATCAAGAATCATTATTATTCCAATAATATATGTAACCTGTACTTTTTGTTTTCTGTTTAGAAATCTTCCAAGAATTAGCGGAACTGAAATAAAAACTAGAGAAAACAAAGCCCAAGTCTTCCATTCATCAGACATAAATTCAATTATATATATAGGGATTGGATTCTCTTTCATAAACAATAGGTTTTCAAATGTATAAAAACTATTTAACTAAGGTTGAAAAAGAAAGACTTTCTCAATAGGTCAAGACTTTTTGGAACAGCAGTATTCGCATCTTCATTACCTTCAAACTCAAGGGATATATATCCTCTATAATTGTTTTCCCTCATAAGCTCTCCAATTGATTCGTAATCAATATTAACCTGGTTAAAGGCAGGCCATTTCGCACCTCCAAAATATGTTTTAGCCTGAATAAGGCACGTGTGTGGCGCTAGCTCGGCAAGTTGTTTTTTACGATTATCAAAAAAGTTCCCCGTATCTAAAGTTACACTTAGCCATGGAGAGTTTATAGCGTTAACAATTTTCATCACGCCTTTAGAAGTTAATCCAAGCCCCCAGTGGTTTTCTAAGCCGAGAACAACACCGCATTTTTCAGCAGTAGGAATACATTGTTCTATAGAATCTATAACCCACTTGAACCCCTCTTCCTCAGTATACCCTTCAAGAACAGCCTCTACCCCTTTATTTTCCATTAGCACATCAAACTCTGATTTATCCCCTACAGGTTTTGTTGTTCCCCATCTTCCAGTATTTATTCTAATAGTTGGAATTCCGAGTGAATATGCAACTTCAATTTGATGTTTTGTTAACTCAACATTTTCTTTTCTTTTAGAAGCATCAGGACTAACAAAACTTTGATGTGTTGAAAGACCCATGATATCTAATCCTGAATCAAATGCTCTTTTTTTAATTTGTTGTAAATAATTATTCTCTTCTGATTCCATTTGGATTAGCAATAACTCTATTCCATCAAACCCAAATTCTGACGCTTTATCAATACAATATTCAATAGGAGTTTCTCTTCCATTGAATTGCCAAAAAGAATATGTAGAAACACCAATAGGGTTATGCTTTATGTTTTTAACAACACTTTTTTTAGTAGAATTTAAATTGGTGCAACCAATTAGTGGGGCACCAAGCGTAGCCGCTGTGATTGATTTTATAAGGGATCTTCTTTTCATGTTAACGAATTTTATTTTTTTTATTGTAATTTAATAAATCAAACTTTAAATTAATCTAAACAATGAAAAAAATAAAAATCATGGTTGCGTTAGCTTTGGCTTTTGCGTCAACCGGAATAACTGCTCAAGAGCAGCAGGTAGCAAATTTTACATTTCTTGATGTCCCAACTCAAGAGATAGGAAAGTTTATTAGGCTTCATAAACAAGTAACTGATATGACTATGGAATATAGAGAACATCAAAACCATTGGTTATTAACTCACTTTCAGGGATCAGGATCAAATGTAGTAATATGGTCTAATTACCCTTCAGTAGAAGAAGTATATAAAGATAACGCTCTAGCTGCAATTGGGAAGAAATGGGAGACTCTTGAAGGTCAAGAAAAAGAAGAATTTGAAAAATTAGTTTCAGAATACATGGCATATTGGTCAGGACACACTGATGAAATTAGAGTGATAGACTGGGATAACAATGTTAAGCATTCAGAAAACATGGATTGGGATACTCGTTTTTATGCTTTGTTTGGAAACTATCAAACAACAGGTAATACAGAATTAGTAGGAGACGCTTTTAACAGCTGGCTTATTTTTCCTGGAATAGAAGATGGCTCAGTTCAATCAGGAGGATTTTCTTCTCACTTATCAGGGTCAGGGTCAGATCTTCAAGTATGGACAATTCATTCAACTCTTGAGGATTATGTAAATTCAATTTCTCTTCAAGGTAATACTGAGGGAAGAAGTACTTTCTGGCAAAATGTGGCAGGAAATCATACTGACAACATGTATGTTCACAGAGGTCATGTAGTAAACGGAAAATTTGATCTAGCAGGTCCAAACAATTAATTAAAACAAAACAATATAATATGAAAACAATAAAATTATTTCTGGTATTGCTGTTTACTGCATCAATATCAGCGCAAGGTGTTGTTGATATAACATACTTTGATATACCAGCTGACAAGGTTGGAGAGTTTATTAAAACACATAAACAGTTTATGGACATATCTTTAACTGATGATAGAAAAGTTGAAGGTCAATGGGTTTATCGCCATTGGTATGGATCAGGACATTCTGTAGTTGTAGAAACATATTTTGCCTCTGCAGCAGATGCCGTTAATGATGATCCATGGGCAGGCTTTAGACAAGCATGGCAAGCTGCTTCTGAAGCAGAACAAAAAAGAGGGTGGAACAAAGAAACAGATACAGAATACTCTACTGAAGAAATGGGCGCAATAGGTCAAAAATATGCTTCTTTTCTTGGCAATCATAGCGATGAAATCAGAAATGTAGATTTTGACAATAATTTTGTTTCAAAACCAGATGTTAACTGGGACACCAATTTTGTTTTAGTTGTTGGAAATTACAACTCTAAAAGTGCAGATTGGAGCAAATTAGGACAATCATATATGGACTGGCAAACTAAGCCTGGAGTAGAAAAAGGACTCCAATTAGGAGGAGGATATACTTCTCACTTTTCAGGAAACGGATATGATGTTAGATTTTTTAGCGCATATGCTAATCTTGTAGATTTTGCAAAAGCTATAACTACTGATAGTGTTGCAACAGAGGGAGGCGGAGCAGCTTTTTGGCCAGAAGTAGCTGGAGAGCATGAAGATCAAATCTATATTCATGTTGGGCATATTGAAGACGGAAAATTTGATCTAGCAGGTCCAAACAATTAATTAAAACAAAACAATATGAAAATTTTAAAAACAAT
>ERZ1048686.479-NODE-479-length-38688-cov-5.900241_pt1 | contig 38688 bp, 28 predicted proteins | sample MGYA00383099_ERZ1048686 | MGnify/ENA primary metagenome ERZ1048686 (study PRJEB29581, sample SAMEA5548369) | metagenome | biome: marine; feature: coastal; material: water | depth 25 m | study: Short-term variability in the microbial, nano- and picoplankton... | reverse complement strand
CGCTCTTACCTGTCTGAACTTTGGACGCTGCACGTTATCTGCAGGAATTGCAGGAGCCGCCAAAAGAGCTACAGATCAAGCTACGAAATGGGTTCAGACTCGATATCAGTTCGATCGTCCGCTAGCCGATTTTGAATTGGTACAACAGCGCGTCGCGCGTATGCACGCTTTTAGCTACGCCATGGATTCCATGCTCTACCTGATGACGGGCATGTTGGATCGGGGAGATTCCGATATTATGGTCGAGACTGCGATAACTAAAGTCTTTTGCTCTCAGCTTGGTTGGGAAATCATAGACGACGCGCTCGAAATCATGGGCGGTGAAGGATACGTTACTGAAAATGAGATCGATAGGATTTGGCGAGACAACCGGATTCATCGCATTGTCGAAGGCTCTAACGAAGTGATGCAGCCGTTCATATTTGGGTATGGTGGTAAGCAGCTAGCTGAGCAGATGTTGGGCATTCAGCAACGTCTTACCTGGGATTCGGATGAATCCTTAGGAGCTAACCTGAGTCGCATTCTTTCGGGGATGGTCAATCCCAAAGTAATGGCACGAGCCATTCCGCTGGCCACAGAGCTCTTTCTGGGTATTAAAAAGAAGGCGCCTAGCATTGAACCCAAGAGTTCAGAATTGGTAGGTCATGCCGATCGACTAGCTCGTCTGATTCAGCAGCATACCCATATGTTCAAAATGGCCTCAAAATGGCATGCTGAGCAGATTGTTGTACGGCAAGCACCGCAAGCGCGACTCGCAGATAGTGCCACGTACATTTTTGCCATGGTATCCATTCTTTCACGAGTAGATCTTCAAATTCAGAATAATGATCCGGCCTTGGCGCATGACCGTGCCTTTTTTGAGCATGCATTCGATCTACTCGAACTCAGAATCGAGCAAGAAATTGCTGGATTGAGGACGAATGCGGATTCAAGTATGGCTACTGCCGCTGCAGCAGCCAGAACCTACAATGATTCACTATCGAATGGTGATTTCTATATCCACGAAGCAGCTCCTCATGCGGCAGGTTCGGGTAAGAAGGTGCAGAAAGATCATATTCAGCAATTCCCCGGAGACTCTGTCTTAAAGGCCACCCCAGTGGAAGCCTAAGACATAGGACGACACACCGGTTTTGCCCCATTTGAGCTGAGTAGCCGGCACGGAAACGGCTACTCAGCGAATTACGCTTAATTTGTGAGTTTGAGAGCCAGACCGGGTTGTTAACCGAGCAAAGTAGCTGCCGGAAGGGAGATTTTCGGCAGCAAAAGATATGCGGTGTGTGCCTGCTGAAACCATGCGGTTGGAAAGAGTGGTCAGGTTTCTGCCTTGGAGGTCGAAAATCTCCAGTCGAATATGCTGCGCCCGATCAAGCTCAATTTCAATCGTGGTCCGGTATCTAAAGGGATTGGGGTAGTTCCCAGTGAGGCGTGCAGAAACAGGCAGATGAACCGATTCGGATGATGTAATAAATGTAGAATCAATGATAGGAAGTGGAGTAAAACTCGCTCCCATTACATCCAGTACATCGTCTTCTGACAAACCAAACCAATCTCTTAGTATAGACGAGTAAAGTCCTCGGAAGTCTATGCCGTGCTTGAGGTTACCACCTGGGGCCAAATCGGTCAGACTCGGTTGTTCTCCGATTATTCCCCCCGTGACACCGCCGCCAAACATAAAGAGCGGTGCAGAGGTGCCGTGGTCTGTACCACCGGATCCATTCTGATATACGCGTCGACCAAATTCGGAGAAGGTCATGACTAGGACCTCCTGATCTAACCCATCAGTGGCCAGGTCTGTCATAAAGGCCGAGATGGCAGCGGACAATTGATCCATTAAGGATCGATGTCGGGAAATCTGGCTTGAATGCGTGTCAAAACCACCTAAATTGAGATGGTAAAGGTTGGCTCCTAAACCACCTCGAATGAGCCGGGCCGTAATGGCCATATTTCCCGAAAGTCCGTTGGTAGATGGGTATTCGGTAAGATTAGCTCCGGTTTCAGATGCCGTCTGAATAGATTCCGCAAAATGAAACGAGTCGTTTGCAATGGAACGTATGTAGGATAGTTCGTGACCAAACGGAGTGTCTGGAACGAATTCCTCGTCAAACAAAATTCCTTCCTCAACAAATCGTTCGAGCAGGCTCAAGTTGGGAAACTGAACACCCAGACTCGAGGTGTTTCCTTGAAAGAGTAATGGCGAACCGCTACCAAGCTGTAGCGCATAAGGATGGTCTGGGGGGGCAGCAAGTAGTTCCGGATTGGATGCTTCAAGATATCTCCCTAACCAACCACTAGAACCGACGTCGTTGGCGCTTCCAGCGGTCATCCACACATCGGTGGAGGTAAAGTGTGAAAGAGCAGGGTTGTCATATCCTACCCCGTGTAGCACTTGCATAACTCCATCCCCATACAGGGACTCAAACGGTGCCAAATTGGGATGAAGCCCAGTGTGATCGGTCAGTGGAATGACATCGGAGCCCGGGATAGCGATGGAAGGGCGAACTCTGTAGTACTCTGGATCGCTGTACGGTACGACCATGTTCAATCCATCGTTACCTCCTGAGAGTTGAACGAGAACCAGAACGCGGTTCGATTTCGCTCCTGCTAGTTTTTGAAGCAGTGGGGAGGTGTGGAAGGCTTTTACGGGGCGCCCGTTTAGCCCCATGGTCACTCCTGAAGCAGCGAGCCCTAATCCCTTCAGAAACTGTCTTCTGGACCAACGCAAATGAGCCTTGTCGTGATGAATACCATCTTTGAGGCTCGTTCCAATCGTGGTAGGTTGATGTGAGTGATTGCACATAGTATTACATCAACTGATATTCTGGAAATTGAATCAGCCTTCTCATGTATTGGGAAACCCGATCTCGGCCACCATCCGTTTCTAGGTTCCACTCGTACCAAGGTAGGCCATTCAAAAACAGCTTGACTAGGTTAATTTTGTATTCCGGTCCGTCCAGTAGACTGCTCGGTAAGGGCAGTTCGTGCAGGTCTCCTTCGAAAGGTTCGTCGATGCTTGGAACCTCAATCCACTCCATTGGAATAGAAAAACAGTGCTCAGCTATTGAAAGAGCCACATCTACCGCTGGATGGGTGGACCCTGGTTGAATATGCCTTCGAGCAAACTCGACCATGTTTTCATCAGACATTTCCCTGCGAAGAATCGCATCTGAGTAGGCCCAGCGCAAGGTCAGCGTATTGGTGGAAATCCAATTTCGATGTCCCGGCCATCCCGCGACGTTAGGAGGGGCCAGAAGCTTTTGACCCATTACTGAGCAGGCGGTCAACAAGTAGGTAGATTGATCCCTGTTGGGCGGGACGCCCATTTCAACATAATGTCCCAGAAAAATCTCAACAGGGGATTTGATTCTGGAGCCACTGATGGCCTGTTGGAAAAAGGTCTTACTGGAAAAAAGAGCCTTAAACGTGTGTAATAAACTAAAATTCGAGTCTAACAAGACCCTCGAAAGCTCGGTAACTGAGGCTTCAACTGGATTTTGCCCGACAAACTCAACCAACATTTTTTTCGAAATGAAGTGAGCAATTTGTTCGGATCGTTCCTCAAACAAGATGTTGACCACATCGTCATAATCAAAGTTTCCGGTTTGTCCGAAAAACGTCTTGTCTTCTTTGTCGTGCCTAGGACCGTATAACCTGACGTTCCAGGACTGAGGAACCATAGTGATATATCCGGTTAGCGCTCGGGCGATTTCTCGGATATCTGTTTCAGAGTAATTGGGCGTTCCGTCCGGACCTATAGGACCCATGGTAAACAGCTCTAAGAGCTCACGCGCATAGTTCTCATTAGGTGCATACACGGTATTGGAACGGCCATCCAAGTACCTAAGCATGGCCGGATCTAATCCAATTGCTCGAACAAATCTTTTGAAACTGCCCATCGCGTTCTCGCGGAGCAATTTTTTGTACCGATATCCCCAAGCGGTGTAGTAGTACGCATCATAACTGGTCACGAAGTGATCGTGCCAGAATAGCGTAAGTCGTTGACTGACCCGGTCGGCATACATTTCCTTGAACCAGTCATAGGTGATGTCATCACGCCATTCCCGATTTTGCTGGTTAAAAACCCGTCTTGCATTGGAGGTAGACCCATTTGGTGGGGGTAAAACTTCCGTCCACCATGGATCTTCGGGAGTTAGGCTGTCAAATGCCGCTTCAAAGAATTCATCGACAACGTCTTTTGCTTGACGTCCAACCAACGCCTGCGCTTCATCTAACGTACAGCCGAAGCAAAGACGTCTGAGAAGATGCCTTGAGGTCTCGATTGTTAATGGGCTTGAGTGTATTTCCATGATGCTATAACCATCTAATGGGCACACCTTTGTACTGATTCGTGTTGCTTTTGTTGTGCAATTCTCAACGTATTAACCGATAAATTTGCCGCCGAAATATGGCTGTAAGACGGTGGGAATCGAGATAGAGCCGTCTTCGTTCTGGTTGTTCTCCAGTAGAGCTGCCACGATGCGTGGAAGAGCTAATCCACTACCGTTGATGGTATGCAGAATCTGTGGTTTTCCTCCATCGGCCGGTCTGTAACGAATGCGCATTCGACGCGCTTGGAAGGTTTCAAAGTTGGAAATAGAGGAGACCTCCAGCCAGCGTTCCTGTCCGCCACTCCAGACTTCTAAATCATATTTTTTAGCTTGAGTAAATCCCATGTCTCCAGTGCACATCAACAATCGGCGATAGGGAAGCTCAAGCGCCTGAAGCAGACTTTCGGCGTGATTACGCAAGTCTTCAAGAGCGCTGTAGCTGTCTTCTGGAGCCACAAAGTGGACTAATTCGATTTTATCAAATTGATGCAACCGATTCAAGCCTCGTACATCTTTCCCGTGAGAGCCTGCTTCACGGCGAAAACAAGGAGTGTATCCGCAATACCGAATTGGAAGCTCCGACTCAGGTATGATTTCGTCCCTGTGCAGGTTCGTTACCGGCACTTCGGCCGTTGGAATGAGGTAAAGGCCATCTCGTTTGGCTTCATACATCAAGTCCTCTTTGTCTGGAAGCTGTCCTGTCCCCCGAGCAGAGTCCTCGTTCACAACTAGAGGAGCCTGAATCTCAACATATCCTGCTTCAATTGCTTTATCCAGGAAAAAGTTGATCAACGCTCGCTGGATTTTGGCGCCTGCGCCCTTGTAAAACGGAAATCCGGCTCCCGAGACTTTCGATCCACGATCAAAGTCGGCCATCTCCCATTTATCGAGGAGGTCCCAGTGGGGCACTGCAGTAAAATCAAATTCGGACTTGCTACCCCATTCATAGGCGGTAACATTATCATCCGGAGTAGCTCCGACTGGCACACTGGAATGGGGCACATTCGGAATCTCAAGAAGGAGAGCGCTGAGAGCGTCTTGTGCTTGACGTTGTGCGTCTTCCAGTTCTTTAGTGACACCTTTTAGGCGAGAGCTTTCGGCAATCGCGCTTTGGGCCTGATCTTTCTGACCCGACTTCATGAGCTCACCAATTTGGCGCGCGGCTGTATTGGCGAGCGTCTGTGTCTCTTGAAGATCGGTTGTGATGCGTCTCCAATCGGCATCAAGTTCGAGGAGCGCGTCGACGGAGGCCGGATCTCCTGCAGACTTGTTGGTGATTGCCGCTTTTACTGCGTCAGTATGGTCTCTGATGAATTGGAGATCAAGCATTCCTGTTCATTGGTTGGTGAGAGGACAAGTTAAGCACACCTCTTTCCAGAATGGAAGGTTGGTTTCGAATTACCTGTGATTCAGAGGATAAGCAGCAGTTCTGATCTAAACGTTTCCTAGTTGATGCATTAGATCCTCAACCGCTTTTGAAGAGGAATGGGGCGCATATCCTAGTTCCGTTTCAGCTTTCAGAATGATAAACCCAGTCTTTGCTGGACGTGCTGCCGTTTGTTTAAAGGTTTGACTATCAGTAGCCGAAATGAGGGAGCGGTCTAAATCCAGCGCTTCAGCAATTTGGCAAGCGAAATCATGCACGGTTAAGTATTCACGTCCAGACACATGGAAAACACCATGTCTTCCGTAGCGAATGATTTGCTCAATGCCGTTGGCCAGATCTAGCGCATAGGTAGGAGTACGCCATTGATCGTTCACTACGTGTATGGGTTTGCCGGCCATAAGTTGATCGCGCACCCAGAGGAAAAAATTGGATCGACTGAGGTTTTCAGCGGCGCCATACACCAGAACTGTCCGAACGATGGCCCATTTTTCAGTGCCAGCGCCCCGTGCATAGTTCTCACCAGCTAGCTTGGATCGTCCGTAATAATTGATGGGATTTGGGCGGGCAGACTCTTTGTAGGGGCCTGAGGCACCATCGAATACGAAATCTGTCGATACTTGAATCAGACGAATACCCTTGGCCAAACAACATTTTGCAAGATGTTCTACGGCAACTGCATTCACATTCCAGCATGCTTCCCGGTTTACTTCACACTGATCAACGTTGGTCAGTGCAGCACAATTAATAATTACATCCGGGGCAAAGTCGTCTATGAGTCGAGCAACGGAATCATTGTCCGTAATGTCAAGACGAGTGTATCCACAAGATCCGCCAGAAAACCGTGGAGACTCATCCTGACCGGTAGTCAGTAGGTCATATTCAGGCATAGACCCCATGACCCGAACCAGATGCTGGCCCAGCAAGCCATTGGCTCCCGTTATGAGTATTCTTCGGTACAATTCGGCCTTTGAAGTATTGAATGAGGAGGCGGAGTAACTCTGAGGCGGAATAACGGTTTCACATTTTCAAGCGAAGCCCGGCAGCAGATTCGATCCTTCCGTCCATTTTTGGCGTGATGGTGAGTCGCGGCATGAGTTGTAAAAATACCTCATAAGGGCCTTTCGAGAAGAAAAAGCCCAAGACGCCGGAAGGCCCCCAAAAAATCTCATTTTCATCTACCCCAAGCGTCATTCCAGGACCTAGGAACGTGGTAAGGGGAGAATTCAGTACGTGATGGTCAATTCGAATATGAGCCGACGATAGAACAAAATCAGCGAGGTCACTACTCAAGTTGATATCGATACTCCTAAACCCACTACCGAACGGGGCAGCAGCTTGATCTTCGAATGAACCTTTGACAGAGACACCATTTACGGTTCCCACCATAATCCCCGCACTGTAGGTTACGGGGCCTCTACTCTGGGCGTCTACTTGGCTGGAACAGATCACGAAACATCCTAGAAGAAGGATGATACGGGGCAAACAATACGAGCCGCGTAAAGCTGAAGGACTAAAGAGAATGAGCATCTTTCACAGATTTCAAAAAGTCCTCGATATTCTCGACGCGTTCTGCATTGAGTCTTCCAGCCAGAAAGAGTCTGAAGTCTCGTCTCAATTGAGCACTATTGAATCGCTCAATTTCTTCCGCAGTTTCAGGTACTAATTCCGGTATCTGCTTGGGTTTTCCATCGGAATCAACTGCTACGAACGTGTAAAACGCCTGATTGCATCTTTTTTTGGTGCCTGTTCGCGGGTTTTCAGCATCCACCGTGATTTCAATCTCCATGGAGGAGTTGAAGGCCCGATTAACGCGGCTCTCTAGAATCACGATATCAGATTGGAGAATCGGATGATGAAACTCCACATTATCTACAGAAGCCGTAACACACACGCTACCAGCGTGCCGTTGAGAGGATATAGCAGCACAAATGTCCATCCAGTGCAACAGCCTGCCACCCATCAAATTACCAAGGCCGTTGGTGTCGTTGGGAAGCACCAGTTCGCTCATGATGCTGTAGGAGTGCGAAGCCGTCCGAGTTAGGCGGTCCATGGATCAGGTCTTTTGTTTCTTCTTCTTAGCAGCCGGAAAAAGAATGTTGTTTAAAATGAGGCGATAGCCTGGAGAATGTTTGTGCAGATTCAGATCAGTCGCCGGGTCACCCACAAAGTGCTGATAATCCTCAGGGTCATGGCCGCCGTAAAAGGTAAAAGTACCCTCACCAAACGTTCCGTGTAAATATCGGACTTCACCTCGGCCTGGGGCTTCAGCAAGGATGACTACGCCTGGTTTGATGAGCGTCTTGACAAAATTTGTGGTTTGCCCAATGAAGCCTTTGACAGTGGGAACGTGGTTCTGAGTCAACATAGTGGGTACTTGGTCGTACTTAGCGCTGAATTCGAACAAGGTGAAATAGTCTACCGCTGGATTTCGGAGTTGGGGAGGAGGAGGCCCCGAATCAATATTAGAATGCTCGTATTCTCTGGAATTAAAACTGGGTCTAAAATCAGTAAATGCGAACGTTTCAGAGAAGTCTAAAGAGGCAAGAGCGTCTGGATCGATAGGATCACCGTCGTATTCCATGGGGACGATGTCTGTGCCCTGAGCGGCCAATGCAATGTCAAACGTATCCGTGCCAGAGCACATTGCAAAAAGAAAACCACCACCGCCAACATATTCTCGAATTACTTGAACCACCTCTCGCTTAAAGTCGCTCACCTTTCTATATCCGTGTTTTCGAGCTGATATTTCGGCCTGGCGCTGCTGCTCGATATACCACGGTGCAGAGCGATAGTTAAAAAACTTACCGTACTGACCTGTAAAGTCTTCATGATGGAGATGAAGCCAATCGTAATCTTCTAGATCACCGGCCAGCACCTGATCATCATAGATCATGTCGTAAGGCACCTCAGCATACGTCAGAGCCAAAAGGACGGCATCATCCCAGGGAAGGGTCTGGTCTGGAGCATAAACCGCAATCTTTGGCGGCTTCTCTAAGCGCACTACACTCGTATTGGAGGCATCACTTTCTACTTCAGATATGACTGCCGCCGTTTGGGATCCGTTGAGCACCTCGTATCGGACGCCTCGCACTCTGAGCTCGTTCTCAACCTCAGGTGTCCGAGAGATCAGGAACGATCCACCACGGTAATTCAGTAGCCAATCTACATCGATGGACCTGTTTAAGGACCAGAATGTCACGCCGTACGCCTTTAGGTGATCGCTCTGGGAATCATCCATGGGAATAAGGAGATCTTGAGCCTGCACCGGACCTATCACAAGAGCAATCAACACCGTCATGAACAATCGATTCTTCATTACACTTCGTCTCCTCTCAGGCGGCGGATTTCCGCACGGGTTTCCTTGATCATCAGCGAGCCAGGATATTCGGTCAGGATACGCTCAAACGTACGAATTGCAGTATCGGTATCTCCAAGATGGGTTTCTTGAAGCGAACCAGCTTCAAAAAGGCTTCGGGCCGATAGAAAGCTGCCCTCATGAACTAACGGCAGTTCCAAATAGGACTGAATCGCGGCATCTATTGCGCCAGTTCGAGCTTGTAATCCAGCTTTCGAAAAAAGCACATCGTCAGAAAGGGCATGAAGACCTATCTCCGCCTCAAGATCTTCGAGTTGATGTAACGCTGTTTCCCATTTGCGTTGCCGGATTAAAAGAGAGGTCCGCGCAAACTTCCGGAGCGGAACGTCCAAGGAGTCAGGTCCTCGATTCTCAATGAGCATCACCTTCATGGCAATAGCGTCATTAGCTACATCTGTGGACGTGTTTTCCTGCATGGCCCGAGTAAAGCCGTCCGTGGCTTCGAATTCTCCTTTATAAAAATGAAGCAACGCTAATTCGTAGCGGGCCAGATCGGCTAATTCTCCCGTTCGAAGGCGGGTTAGTAGGCGCGAAAACTGAATTCGGGCATCCCCAAGTCTATTCTCTGTAATTGCCAGCCTTCCCAGATCATATGCAGCCTGATTGGCCGTCATGGTCTGAGGGTATCTCGTTATGACTTCTGTGAGAACAGTAGAAGCAGCGGTGTAATCAAAAAAGATATCCTGGTGAAGCACTCCGATCCTTCTGAGAACATCAGGAAAATGGGGATGCTGGGGGTGATCAATTAAAAAGCGCTGGTAGGTGTCGAGCGCTTCATCATAGTGGTTTCGTTCTAGCCGATTACCTGCGATGTCAAAAACTTGTTCTCCAAGTGTTTCAGCCCACATTTCCTGCATGAGTCCAAGACCGCGCAAGGCATCTGGCGCAGAGGAGCCATCTGGATAACGGCGCAATACCTCATCAAAAGCTTCCAGGGCGACATCATACGCGGCCCCGTCGGCAGCTATTTGGGCAAATGTGAACAGTAATCGGCCCTCTTCACGCTCTAAACGATCAATAGCACGATATACATCCAAAGCACTTCTGAATTGCCCGTCTTCGACATATAGCCAGGCTAGCAGCTCTCTAAATGCCCGGTTGAGAGGCACAGTAGCTACGCCTTCCTCGGCTACCGAAATGCTTTTATCGAGGGCTTCATCCGAAGTCAGGAAAGGGCTCATCTGGCTGCGGACGTAATTAAGTTGGTTCTGATTGATTTTCAGCAGTTCGAGGTATTGAGAGACTGCTTTACCATGCTGAGACGTCAAATTGTAAAGTTGAGCGAGATCCGTTTGAAACAGAGAAGCATTCCCCAAATTATCGCGACCTTGCTCAAGGACTTCGATCGCAAAATCAAACAGGCGGACCTGCATAAGCGATCGGTATACCATCAAGTACACAGAAGATGAAGTCACATTGGAATCAATGGCTAATTGCCATGTGGCCTTAGATCCTGCTTCATCGCCTTTAAGAAAGAGCAAACGGGCTTTGTCGGTGATATAGACAACAGGAGAGGCATCTTGCTGGATTTTCCGATCAATGAGTAGAATGGCATCATCATATCGCTTTACACTTTCGTACGCTTCTCGAAGTCGCTCATAAAAGACGTGGGTGTTTGGACTATCCTGATACAAGTCCTCAAGAAGAGAAATCGCCCTCTGGAATTGTCCTGAACGCATGAACGATTCAGCTAATTGAAATCGTCCAACCTGAGTGCTGTCTACTGATTGTGCTGATGATACAGTTGACAGGCTCACACTCAGTGAGAGGGCAATTAAAAAAGCAAATAGACGTATATAAAGCATGGAGTGGGGTAGAGGGTTCTTTTGTACAGCTGCTTCGCAGCGGGACGGCTGTTTCCCTGAAAGTGCGCTTTAATATCGTGGGTGGGCCTCGTATGTTTCAACCTTTGGTGTTTTTACCCTAATCATTCGAAAGCGTCTAGGCGCGCATGTCACTTTGAGAGTCGAAAAACGCATCGATAAACCCACGCCGCCCATCCGGGTTGCGATTCTTGGTTCTACGGGGTCGATTGGAACGCAGACACTAGATATTGCCCGGATGCATCCTGAACGGATCGATATTGTGGCAATTACCGCGGGAGCAAACGTAGGACTTCTGGAGGAACAGGCTGCAGAGTTTTCTCCTGAATGTGTCTCGATTGGGGCGAAAGGGGGAGCGGCCAGCCTCTCAAATCATTTTTCTTGTCCGGTTTTTGACGGCTCAGACGGTCTGGTCCGGGCAGCGACGTGGCTCAATCTGGATGTAGTTGTGGTAGCTCTCGTCGGAGCCGTGGGCTTGAAGCCCACTATTGCAGCGGTCAAAACCGGGTCGCGCATCGCGCTGGCCAATAAAGAAACCCTTGTTGTAGCCGGTGATCTCATTCAGGAATTAGCCTCGCAACATGGCGCTGAAATTATTCCGGTGGATAGCGAGCATTCCGCTATCTATCAGTGTTTGTTAGGGGAGCGGGAGGAATTCGTATCTCGTCTCATTCTTACGGCTTCTGGCGGTCCTTTTCGGAAACGAAGTCTTGAAAGCTTTGGCTCCATAACCCGAGAGGAGGCCATGGCCCACCCAAATTGGGAAATGGGTTCTAAGATCACGATCGATTCTGCCACCATGATGAATAAAGGCTTGGAGGTCATCGAGGCGCGTTGGTTGTTCGACCTTCCACCTGAAAAAATCGATGTTGTGATCCACCCTCAGTCCATAGTGCACTCCATGGTCGAGTTTGTAGACGGGTCGTCAAAGGCGCAGTTGGGGCCTCCAGACATGAAAGTGCCTATACAATTTGCACTTTCTTATCCAGAAAGATGGAAGTCAGACCACGAGGTGCTCGATTGGTCTGAGACTCGCTCGCTTGATTTCGAGGCTCCAGACTTGAGGAAATACCCATCACTTGGACTGGCTTTTGAAGCGCTTCGTCAAGGAGGCGCTGTGCCTGCCATCTTGAATGCGGCCAACGAAATCGCTGTAGACCGTTTTTTGAAGGGAGATCTAGAATTTATTGCTATTACCCGGCTGGTGGAAGAGGTCCTATCCCAAGTCACTGATTCTTTCGAGGATTCGTTTGAAGATCGAGTCAGGGCTGACCAGGTAGCTCGGAAAATTGCTAAGGAACTCCGTGCGCCTACCAGCCATTAGAGGAGGCTGACGCAAATCCACAAACTCCAGTAATTGAAACACCCGAATTCGGGTAACCGATGGAAGCTATTCTGAATTTCTTGCCTTACGTAGGTTGGGTCCTGTTGGCCATTATGATCCTCGTGTTCATTCATGAATTGGGGCATTTTCTATTTGCAAAGCTGTTCAAAATGCGAGTAGACAAGTTTTCTGTCGGTTTTCCTCCCAAAGTGGTAGGAGCCACAGTTGGTGAAACTGAGTATGTTTTGGGTCTCACGCCGCTTGGTGGATATGTTAAAATTGCCGGCATGGTCGATGAAAGCATGGATACCGAAGAACTCGCTGCTGAACCTCAGCCATGGGAGTACCGATCTAAGCCTGTGTGGCAGAGGATATTGGTGATAACGGGCGGCGTGCTCTTTAACTTGATTTTGGCGGCAGTGATTTTTAGTTCGTTGACGATCCTCTACGGAAAGTCGTACATCCCGGCTGTTGGAGCGTTGACGGTAACAACGGAGTCCGTGGCCTACGATATGGGCTTGAGGACGGGTGATCACATAACAGCCGTGAACGGTAAGCCTGTTGATGCACTCGAGGGTTTGGGTAGCATTCAAGAGTTATTGCTAGCCGATCCGTTGATCATTGACGTTGAACGGGGATCCAGCGTCCTTCGTTTTGAAGGTCCTTCGGATATTATGACCCAATTGAATACGGGTGGGGGATCCTTCGGAATACAGTTTGATCCAGCCGTGGTTGGAATAGTAGCTCCAGACTCTCCTGCAGAACGCGCAGGATTGGCGCCAGGGGACCGCATCACCGCATTGGGTGATTCAAGTGTGGTGTTCTTTTCGGATCTTCCTCCTGCACTTCAAGCCACAGACGGAGCAGACTTTGCACTACGGTTTGTGCGTCCAGACTCCGTTACCGCTCAGGCGTCCGCAGCGTTCGTCCGACTTCCAGATTCGCTACAAGCGGTAGGTAGTACTGCTTATGAAATCGTTATGGCCGGTGAAGAATCACTTGGACAGTATGCCATCGGCATCTCTCAGATTCTGGAAATTAAGAAGTATGGGTTCTTTGCCTCCATCGGTCAAGGCGTTTCTGAGACCTTTCTTCAGACACGACTCGTTGCGTCTAGCTTGAAACGAATATTCGTCGGTCAAGACGATTTCAGGCAGAACATTGGGGGACCGGTCATGATCGCGAAGGTAACAAAAGAGGCGGCCGATTTGGGTGCTGCTTACTTCTGGAATATTGTAGCCATGCTTTCCATTACCTTAGCCATTATCAATATCCTACCGATACCTGCACTAGATGGAGGGCATCTGGTGTTTTTGATCTACGAGGGAATCGCGCGCCGTGAGCCGTCCTTGAAAATCCGCATGGCGCTACAACAGGTAGGTATGCTAGTACTTTTAGCCTTTATGGTATTTGTCATCTTCAACGATCTAATCAAGCTTTGAACCAACCATTGAGTCAGGAAATGGCCCAATTGGTTTCGAACGGGCCGTTACCAGAGCATATCGCCATTATCATGGATGGTAATGGAAGGTGGGCCAAAAAGAGAGGTCGCACTCGCGTTCATGGACACAAAAATGGCGTTCATGCCGTCCGTGATGTGACGGAAGCTTGCGCCGAATTGGGCATCCCGAATCTAACGCTGTACACCTTTTCTACTGAAAATTGGAGTCGGCCGTTGACTGAGGTGAATGCTTTGATGCAATTACTTATCAAAGCACTCAAAAAAGAGACGGCAACCTTCCACGATAATAATATTAGGCTTCGGGCTATTGGCGATGTGGGTCATCTTCCGAAAGCCTGTCAAGAAGAACTGGAAGAGGTCATTGAGGATACGAGCGGGTATTCCCGCATGACCATGACGTTGGCCCTTTCTTATAGTGGGCGTTGGGAAATCACTGAGGCAATGAAACACCTTGCACGCAGAGTATCCGATTCGGAATTAACCGTCGAAGACATTGATCAAGAGCTTATTTCTGACTCATTAAGTACTTCGTACATGCCTGACCCTGATCTCTTGATACGCACTGGCGGTGAATATCGGGTCTCTAACTTCTTGCTGTGGCAGCTTGCCTACACGGAGCTCCATTTTAGTGCGCAATTATGGCCCGATTTCCGCCGTAATGATCTCTTCGAGGCGATTCGCGATTTTCAAAGTCGAGAGCGCAGATTTGGAAGTGTTGACGTTAGTGTCTGATATGTGCAATAAAGGATCCCTTGGTACGTTTTCAGGGCATGTAGTATTGATCGCGAGGAGGGAAACACCAAGCGGTAGATTACCGTTCATGCGCTTCTATGGGGCGAGTATCGCTCTGTCTTCTGATAAAAAATGCATTTCATGAGTTTTAGAGCCGCTTTATTCAGCCTCGTGCTGGTCTTTGTTGTTGGACACGTACAAGGTCAGGTACCCGGATCGCCCGCTTCTAGCGTCGGTGGGATAGGTGTAAACCCAGAAATTGTAGAAATTCTCGGTATCTCCGTAGAAGGAACGACCGATGATTATTCCAATAGCTTCATCCAGCAAACCAGTCGTCTCCAGATTGGTCAAAAGCTCACTATTCCTGGCGATCCTGTTTTAGGAGACGCCATTCGGTCGATTTATCGCCTACGCACATATGAAGATGTGCAGATCCTGCAGGAAAGAAAAGTAGGGACCGGCATTTACCTCGTTATTCGAGTTCGAGAAGTGCCTAAACTTCGAGAGTACACGTTTTCCGGTGTAAAAAAAGGGCACACAAAAGACTTGCAGAAAGAAGTCCCGCTGATAACTAGGGGACCGGTACACGAGAATTCAATTGCTCGTTCCGTCCAGATTATCAAGGAGTATTATGCGGAAAAAGGGCAGCCTCTGGCCGAAGTGGAAGTCGAAACAACAGAACACGACGACAATACGGTCTCTCTGACGTTTAACGTAGATCGCGGACAGAAAGTCCGTGTGAAAAGTATCGTCATTACTGGAAATGAAGGCTTTGATGATGCCTCTGTAATTAAAGCCATGAAAACCAAACCCAAGCAAGGGTGGAGATTCTGGCGTAGTGGTAAGCTGGATCAGTCCGAGTATGATCAAGATATGGGCCGCATTCTAGCTCGTTACAATGAGAAAGGCTACTATGACGCTCAAGTCCTTCGAGACTCGGTTTATATCGCAGGTCAAGAAGAAGGCAAACCATACCTAGTCGTCGAGATCGACCTCCGAGAAGGTCCTGAATACCATATTCGGGATGTTTCTTGGGAAGGAAACACCCTTTTTGATGATGATTTGCTGAACGCCCGTCTAGGGTTCGAGAAAGGAAGCTTGTACAACAGCACGCAGCTTCAGGAAAATCTGTACGGAGCAGGTAAAGACACAGACGTATCGAGTCTCTATTACAATTCCGGCTATATGCGCTTTGGCGTAGAACCTCAAATCGTGGTCGATGGAGATTCTCTGGATCTGAAGTTCGAGGTCTTCGAGGGTGATGTCTACAAGATTGGCACCGTCGAAATTGCCGGTAACACAAAGACGAAGGATCATGTGGTCCGTCGTGAACTGACCACGGTTCCTGGCCGAACGTTTAGTCGTAGCCAGATTCAGGAGTCTATTCGCCGCCTGATTGGGCTTAACTATTTTACACAGGAGTCTCTTGCTGGTGGTCCGGGAATCGATGTACGTGAAGAAAGCAAATCAGTCGACCTCAAGTACAATCTAGAGGAGACGGGCACGGATCAGCTTGAGCTATCCGGTACGTGGGGAAGGTTTGGACTTATTTTGATGTTGAGATTCAACTTCAACAACTTTTCCGCCCAAAATATGCTGAAAGGGGATGCTTGGAAGCCACTTCCCGCCGGTGACGGTCAACGTTTCTCAGTTGGGATTCAAACAAATGGGCGTCGGTATCAGCAGTATTCACTTTCCTACACTGAACCCTGGTTTAAAGGAAAGCCGAGGCCTGTCGGGTTTTCTACCTCATTCTCTAGAATTTCTGGGCTTACGGTTATCGATGACAGAGGCGGAGAGCTTCTTACCTTTTCGCAACGCGTGTTTTTTGAGCAGCGTTTAAAGCGTCCTGATCCATGGTTTAGCTCTTCAACGAGTCTTGGATATCAATTTTACGACAATAGACAATGGATTTCGACGCTTCCGTATGGAGTAAGCCAAGAGATTACGATTCGCCAGGCGCTCACCAGGAACAAGCTTAATCATCCTCTATTCCCGAGTGCCGGTTCTAAGTTTTCCCTCTCTCTAGAAGTTGCCCCTCCGCTGGGTGATTTAATTCAATACCATAAATGGCGTTTGTCCAATACGTGGCATACTCCCATTACACAGAAGTTGTCTATCGGATTATCCTCCGACTTTGGCTTCATCGGATCGTTAGATAGTCGTGATGTCGCATTTGAGCGTTTCATCGTCGGTGGATCTCCATTTGAAACGCAGGGATTCTATTCCTTCTTTGGTAAAGACATTGTCTATCTCCGCGGGTATCCGCTGGGCGCATTGGGGCCAAGAAGCGCGGACAATGATCCCTTTGGAGGAAAGGTGCTGAACAAATACACGGCGGAATTGAAGTATATGGCTATTCAGTCTGAGCAGTTACAAGCTGCGCCGTACGCATTTATTGATGCTGCGAACGCATGGAACAGCTTTAGTAGTTATAATCCCACGGATGTTTACCGCTCAGCTGGATTTGGTATGCGATTTTTCCTACCCATCTTGGGGATGGTCGAGATGGCTTACGGATATAACTTTGATACCTTTGAGCCTATCAACAACAAGCACGATGGCTCCAAAAAATGGACGTTTCAGTTCAGTTTAGGACAAGGATTCGGACAGTAGCAGCCTATAGAGTCCACGATACTGTACACTAGTCTGCCAATCAGATTGCCTTTTTAAAGGCTCCTCCCATGATCAAAAAGAGATTCCTTTCCGCGATTACTTTTGTTCTCCTTTCTATTGCTCTAGTAGCGCCTGCTACCGCACAGCAAAAGATTGGATATGTGGATTCAGATTTCATTTTGCAGGCCTTGCCCGACTATGCAACGATCCAGCAGCAGTTGGATCGTATGGCTCAAGACTGGCAAAAGGAATTGGACGAGCTGAAATCGGATCTTGATGAGCAATTCCGCGATTATCAGGCCAGAGAGTTGCTTTACACCAATGAAGAGCGTCAGCGACGCCGCCAGGATATTGTGCGGGCTGAAGAAGACTTGGAGCGATTGAGAGTAAAGTATTTTGGACCTGACGGAGATATTTTTCTGGAGCAGGAAAAGCTCATGCGTCCCATTCAGGAGAAGATTCTACAAGCAATTAATGAAGTTGCGGATTCAGAGGGTTTCGATTTTATATTCGATGCCGCTGGCGACTTCCTTTTCATGTTTAGACGAGATCAATTTGACGTATCGGACCTCGTGCTGAGAGAACTTGGCATAGACGTTGATAGTACGGTTGGTCAGAGATAGAACAGCAACTAAACGCATCTGGGTAGCAGTATTCGCTACTTCATCTTAACTGCGCACAAAACATTACTATGAAACATCGCATTTCCAGCATCCTTTTGATTCTTCTGACCGTTACTCTCGCAGGCACGAGCGTACAGGCACAGGGTTTGCAGATTGGATACGCTGATCCAGAAATCATCATCACGTATATGCCTGAGTACGCTCAGGTTCAGAACCAGATGGCGATTGAGTACCGCACGAGTCAGGAAGCCCTTCAGGCACTTGCCGCAGACTTTCAGGAGCGCGTCGATAAGTACCAGAAACAGCAGCCTCTTCTGTCTGCCGAACGCCAGGCAGAACGAGAAGGTGAGCTTGCTCAGCTTCAAGCTGAAATTCAGGACTCAGCCGCTCGCAAAGATGAAGAGCTTACTCAGCGTCAGGAAGAGTTAATGGCTCCTCTGCTCGAACGTGTTCAGGAGGCCATCGATGCGATCTCCGTGGAGAAAGGATTAGACGTTGTAATACGCTCTCCTGCATTGCTTTATGTCAATTCCGAACGCGTTGCTAATATCAATATTGATATTGCTAAGAAGTTGGGTATTGAGATCGAAGAAGAGACTCAGAATTAAATCTGCAGTCCGATAAGGCGAAGCCCAAAAGGGATAATCCGCATTGTCGGTCATCTTTGATCAGAAAAATTAAAGGCGGGGGGCCGCAGGCCCCCCGCCTTTCTTTATATTCTCGGTTCAGCACCGTCACCATTGGACACACTCCATGAGTATTCACCCGTCCCCTTTGGATTCTCCCAAGGTAACTACCCGTACCCTACAGGAAATGAAACAGTCTGGCATTCCCATTGCCATGCTGACTGCGTACGATTACACGTCGGCTCGCATTCTGGACGGAGCAGGCATCGATGTAATTCTAGTTGGTGATTCAGCCTCTAATGTGATGGCTGGCTTCGAAACGACACTTCCGATCACACTGGATCACATGATTTATCATGCTCAATGTGTGGTTCGGGGTGTAGACCGTGCACTTGTAGTAGTTGATCTGCCGTTTGGCTCTTATCAAGGGAATTCTCGAGAAGCATTAGTTTCGGCTATTCGGGTAATGAAAGAGTCCGGCGCCCATTCCGTCAAGCTTGAAGGCGGAAAGCCAATCGTTTCTACGGTCGAACGTTTGATCGAAGCAGGAATACCAGTGATGGGACACTTAGGGCTTACCCCTCAATCGATCTATCGATTTGGAGGGTACCAGGTGAGAGCCAAAGAAGAGGAGGAGGCCGAACAGTTAAAGGCGGATGCGCTCTTGCTACAAGAAGCCGGTTGCTTTGGAATTGTACTCGAAAAAATCCCTCAAGAGTTAGCCGCAGAAGTGTCTAAGTCGCTTTCTATTCCAACGATAGGTATCGGTGCAGGAAGTCATTGTGACGGGCAGGTTCTTGTTACGCATGATGCGTTGGGTCTGACCACGGACTTCAATCCAAGGTTTGTCAGACGCTACGGACATCTTGATTCGCAGATCGCAGGTATGGTTCAAAATTATATCTCAGATGTAAGGTCGCGATCGTTTCCAACCGATGAAGAAAGCTATTGAATCCGAAATCGGACTATGAAAAAAGAACGACCGCTGATTCTTATCAGCAACGATGATGGAATTGAGGCCCCGGGGATTTTGTCTCTGGTTGCTGCCATGGATGGACTAGGCGATATCGTTGTTGCTGCTCCCTTGCACGAACAAAGTGCTGTGGGACATGCCATCACGATGCGAGATCCTGTTCGCGCTCGTCCTTGGCCATTTAGGGGGCCATCTGGCCATGTTACTGCTTATGCTGTCTCTGGCACCCCAGCAGACTGCGTAAAGTTGGCTATGGACAAACTCGTACCTCGACAGCCGGATTTGGTAGTCTCAGGCATTAACCACGGACCCAATACGGCCGTAAATGTAATCTATTCGGGAACGGTCAGTGCTGCCACGGAAGCAGCTATTCTGGGCATTCCAGCCATTGCTTTTTCGTACTGCAAGTGGGGCTCGGGTGGTGATTTTGAGGCTTCAGGTAGAATGGCTCGATCCGTCGCAAAACGTGTTCTCGAGGGAGGACTTCAGCCGGGGATATTGCTCAACGTCAATATTCCTGACTTACCTCTTGCGGACATCAAAGGCTGTATGATTACGCGCCAGGCACGGTCTAAATGGGAAGAGTCCTTTGCTGAGCGCATGGATCCATTTGATCGGCCCTATTACTGGCTCTCTGGAAAGTTTGTTAACCTGGATTCAGGTGAAAACACAGACTTGTGGGCTGTTGATAATGGTTGGGTGTCCATTACACCTATACAACACGACCTCACTGCGTACAGTGCACTTGAGGGTTTGGAAAACTGGAGGTGGGGAGATCCCGCTGGCGAAAACAACACGTAGAGATCAATGGGACGCGTAGCAGTAACACTGAAGAAGCAGGAAGCCGATTTTCACTTTCGAGCCTTCAATAAGGATGGCCTTTTTATCGATATCGACGATGCTACTGCCTATGATGATGGTAAGGGGAATGGGGTCGGACCCATGCAGCTCTTAGTGATGGCCATTGGCGGATGTAGCGGCGTAGACGTTGTATCTATTTTGAAAAAAGGCCGCCAGAATATTGATGAGTTCAATATTGAGGTTAGTGGATGGAAGCCTGATGGCGTTTCACCATCCATTTTTAATCAAATCGACGTCACCTTTCATTTCAAAGGAGACTTAGAGGAGGCCCGAGTTAGACGAGCGATTGATTTAAGCATTGGAAAATATTGTTCGGTAGCCCGGACCCTTGAGAAATCAGCTCAGATCGCGTACTCCTTTACGATTAACGGCGACGCGTTTGAGGGGACCGAGTTAGCAGCGCAATAGCTATTTGCGCAATAATAGCTAGCGACGCTTCCAGATCTGCGCCGTTTTGGCAGGAATTCGTATCGTTTGGATGGGCGACTCGAAGTCGGTGCCACAGTCGCATCCATCGATGTTCACATCGGATCCGTCCGATACCTGGATCCAATACCCCTCAGGAAGAGCATTGTCCATTTTGAAATCGGCCGCATCGTCGGCCGTATTGACTAGAACGAGGACCTTTTCGTCTACAGTGTATCCCAGCAACTGATTGTTATCGGGAAGAATCCATTTGAAATAGCCATCCGGAACGTCATGACCGATTGTAAACACGTCTCCGATAGAACTAGATCTCAACGCGATGAGGCCCCGCCAGAAATCCGTCATTTGGGCGTAATTCATTGGGCGATCTTCTGTAGCTAATGCTCCAGCTTGCTCCCAAAGGAAAGCATTGGCCTTTCTGAGATTGTAAGTGTCGCGCTTGCCGTGGATATAGATGGTGCCCGAGGCTACTTGTTTTTCAATCTCTTCCAGTGGGGAGTGACCCTTAGAACGCATCATTTCTGTTCCACCGTGCAGTACGATGGGCCCAAGAGAGGTGAATAGGAGGGTGGCAGCAATCTTAAATCGACCTTCGTCTACATGCCTACGTCCATCCCAATCCACGTCTGAAAACTGATCGGCAAGGGCCCAGTTATCATGGATATCTAGATAGTTGATTCCGTGATTTGGCGTCGGCTCCTCAAAGTAGTCATTGGCTAGACCCCGCATGGCGGCTTCTCGCTCTTCCCCGTTACCTCCGGCAAAACCGCGATCGATAGCTGGATTGCTTAGTTCCCAAACAGTGCCTTTAAAGGCATTTCGTGCGTCATCTTGAAAAAATGGGATGGGGGCATCTGCCTTATACCAACCAAGATCGGGATCATTGGCCACTGTAGGATCGGATGGGGCGATCCATGCCTCTCCGTAAATAATCAGGTCTTCGGGGAGCTCGTTTTTGAGCCAAATCAGCGTTTGTTCGTCAATTTGGCCAGCCAAGTCGATCCTGAACCCGTCAACACCGAACACATCGACGAAATGTTGTAATTGGTCCAAAATCCAGCGCTGAACCATGGGGCGATATTCAGATTTGATCTCATTTCCATAGGGCCCAATGTGCTCCAACTTGGAATTGGTGCGGTAATAGTATGGCTTATCGATGGCATTGAAATTGAACAGGAAATTTCGCCCAGCCATGTTTTCCCCAGTATGATTAGGCACTACGTCAATAATTACCGCCATGTCTTCCGCGTGAAAAGCTTCTACGAGCGCTTTGAATTGTTCGCGCTCGGCTCCGATCGGTGATCCTAGCGTGCGGTATCGTGATTCCACGGCAAAGGCGTGCGTCGTCCTGTATCCCCACTGATAATTCTCCTCGGATATACCCTGCTCAATCATATACGCATCTTCCGAAAAAGCAGCTTGCCAAAGTGAATCCGGATAGTGCAGAAACTCCTGAACTGGCATTAAGTGCACAGTGTTGATGCCTAGGGACGTTAAGTGATCAAAACCTATGGGTGCATTGTTTTCATTGGAAAGACCCGGGGTAATCATGGCGCTGAAGGTGCCTTTCTTATTCCTAGCCACAGGTAATTCGTCTGTGAAGTCCTGAACGTGTACCTCATAAGCGATGATATCTTCGAAATCTGGGCGACCGTTTTTCAGGGGCTTGGGTGCAGGAGTTGGCTTGTATACCATCGCCTTACCAAAAGAGTCGTCGCTTACCAACGCGTAGGGATCGGATATATGCTCGGGGTGTGTGTCAAAAAACAGATTTCCCGGCTCGTCTGGTCCTTCAATCGTGTAGGTGTAAAATACACCGTGGTGATCTCCGGACTGCGTAGCTTCCCAGACGCCGTTCATATCACGCATCATGTTTACGGATTTTTCCGGCGTAGTGACTGGCTGATCCGCAGACAAGAACAGATGAAGTGTCACACCAGACGCGCGCGGCGCGAATAGCCTGAAAACGGTCTCTGCGCCATCGTCGGAGACGATGGCGCCCAGGGGTTTGTCAGAATAAAGAGTAGAAAACCAGGCTTCGCGGCCTACAAATGTACTCAGGCTGTCTTTTAGACTATGCACTACGTACAGCCTAGCTGGATCTAATGCTTCGGCCACTTTCATCAGGATGACATCTGAGCGCCGTGGAAGCACATCGCTCAGAGCAATATCTTTTCCGGCGTAGGTAGTGAGCTCGAAGTCAGAGAGTGACGCCGTAGCGTCAATCCGGTCCCCGGACACTTGGATGGTCCTTGCATCAAGCATCTCAGCTTCAAATCGAACAGAATCTTGAGCATATACCAGTTGTGCTCCTACCAATAACAAAATAACACAGATCACAGTCCGTCGTCGGACCCGTCTAGTTAACGACGCCATCATTTCCCGCTACCCCATTTAGTTCTTCTTTTATGCAGCCTTATTGCGGTTGCCTTGGACAAGTCGGAGAGGAGGATAGGCATTTTCTTCGGGCTTGCCGACTTGAGAGGCTTCGGTTGCCGGTGATTCTTCGAAAAGTTCAATGCCAATTGCAGCAAGTTCTGCTAGCAGTACGCGTTTAATTTCAGTCTTAGACGTTCGGTTTCCGTCAATAACCGATTCGATTGAGACCGAGGTTGTCTGGGTGTCTATATCCTTAAACTGGATTAATGAATGATGCCTGGTCCCTTCTGGAGCGAATTGGGATATAGTCTCTGTCAGAGCCGTTCTAATCGAGCGCAGGTTAGACATTCTAGAAACGGAAATCGTCCAGCGCTCATTGCGTACCTCTTCGGGCAGCCATGATGAAATCGAAACGTGGAGTAGAGCGAAGGGAGCCAGTGCAACTACCGTATTTCCGTGTAATGTGAGTTCTACTTTTGAGAGTGAAAAAGAGGTAACACGACCTACAGAATCTCGATACGCAACCCATTGCCCTAATTTTATACCTCTGGACCAGGAAAGTACCAGTATAGCATAGATGTTTTTATAGGTTTCTTTGGTTTCAATGGTGACAGATATGCCGGCTAGTGCCAAAGAAACTGCCAATCCTGCAAGGGGACCGACAAGGGAAGTGACTGTCCCAATTACAAGGGCATATATCGCACTCTGGCGTGAGGCCCAAATCCAGCTTGACGGAGTAAGTTTATGAATCGAGGATGGTTGAGACCCTTCAATGATATGACGTAGAATCAAGTCAAAGACGATCAAAAAGAAGAGAGCAGCTAGTATGAATATCCAAATATGTAGGAATGGCGGAGGTGAAGAACCGGGCGGAGGCGTCGTAACGCTAACCCAAAATGGTAGCAATGATGCATCTTTCGCATTGGTTTCGATATCATCCTGTGCCGAATCATGCATCATGTTGAACCAAGAAGTCCTATCGGATTTAGTCGAGGTTTCTGTCTTGCGACTCATTTTCGCGTCGAGGGCTTCCTTAAGTGCAGGATCTTTCCGCGAACCCTGACCAGATAAGCTTGAGGGGTCTGCTATCTTATCCTGTGATTCAGATGTAGACGTTGAGGTTGGTAACGGGGTGGTAGAAAGAGTGGACGTTTTAATGATCCGTATTTGCTTTTTGAACGGAATCACCTTGAATTGAATATCCTTTTCTTCCGCGTTTCCTACAGTAATCTCTAATTTTCTGGTTGTAAATCGTTGGTGTCCAACAAGTTGAGACCTTATTACCTCGACAGTATACGTTCCTGGTGGAAGATTGTTGAATTCGAACGACCCATTTTGTGAGGTTCGAGTTCTAAGCCTCCTGGAGGAATCGCTAATCTGGATAATTGCTCCTGCAAGTCCACCGGCAAAGGTGAATTCAGTATTGGTATCTCCTAAGAGGTGATCGCTCGCGGAAACCGGACCGTATACATCAATACTACCAGTTATCCGAGCAGAGTGAACTAACGATATTACGAGGTCTACATGCTGAAAGTCATCGGGCCCAATTTCTAAAGGAAATGAACGGATTGGCGTTCTATTAAATCCGATACTCTTAGCATCAATTCGTAAGTAATCGACATTAGATAGTGTGCGCGGAATGGCAAAACGCCCCTGTCGGTCCGTAATCGATAGCTTATCTCCTAAAAAGATCAGAACACCTTCGACAGGCTGACCGGATGTCTTATCGATAACCTGTCCACGTAGAAGAGACTCTGGTGTATCAGAGACAGCGAACGGCAAGGCGAGTGGAAGAGCGTAGGAGACCTTAAAGTCTGAAGACTGGACTGTTTGGCGTCCGGTGGACCGGTTGATCTGCGATTGTACGGTAAGCACGTGGCCTGATCGGAATCCTTTGGAAGCCCTTACTCTAAAGGAGGTGTATTGCTGGTCTAATGTGGTCTGGACCCTGCTATGAAACCCGGTGGTTGTCACATAGACACCAAAAGGAGCAGTAAAGGAGGTACCCAGTCCAAAGGAGGTCTGCCTTTGGTGCGTCGAAATCTCTGAGAGGTTGCCTCCAGACTTCTCGAAGGATGCGTTGAGGCTCCAATTATTTCGAATGGTGGCCCGCAGGTTTGATTTAAACCTGAATAGCGAGCTAGCAGCACGGATCTTATCGGATTGAGCCCTTCCGTTTTCTGTTGATACAGTCAATCCTATGCGGGACAGCTGGTAAGAGCCTGTCAACCGAAGTATTTTCTCGATTCGAGAAATAGAGCTCAGGATACTTTCGTACTTCCAATTGGACCGTATTCCGTGTACCGTAAAGTACATGGTACCTTTTCGGAGGCGATTGGTGTAGGTCACACCGCCCTTAAAAAATAGATTGGAACGAGAGAAAATATCCTCTTGGCCCCGATTCATCCATCGAATATTGTTGTCTAGCCGTATCTGAGGGGACAAACGGACGGACATGAATTCCGAAATTTGTTTCATTCCCGCAAATACGCCCGGAAAGGTTTCTGATCCCCGCTGAACTCGGATACGGGAAGACCAAGCGCGAGTGCTCTGGGATAATAACAACGAACAACTAGGATCAGTAATGAGTCGGTGTGAATCGACTCCGCACTCAATATCCAGGCGGGAGGTCTGTCCGAAGGGACGAGACTGTGCTCGAGTAGTTAGTATTGTTCCTTGGTATAGTCCGTTGCGGTGCAGTAGGTTAGAACTAATTTTTGTGGTTGGATTCAGGATGCGTGTCACGGAAAGTCCAGCTCGTTCCTGAGCTGGAAATATGTGTCTCGATCGCTGAACGGATGCTTTCACATTCCATTTTTCCGACTCAACTTCTAGCCCTGCACCTACGCCTTGCTCACCGCTCAGGGTTAAGGGAGACATGCTCTGGCTATGGTCGCCGAGTTTTAAAGTCGTTCCCTCTTTTTTGTATTCAAGTGCGAGAACCTGTTCGCTACCATAAAACTTCTGTCTCGGGAATTCAGCTAGGCTTGCGCTAACTGTTACGTTTCCGCCCATTAAGGGTGCCGACCCAGAAATACGTGCTTGAGGAGCAATTCCCGTTTCGTCGCCGATTGTTTCGACTACAAGACTAATGGGTAAGGTGCCTTGTTTTGGTCGAATTTTAGAGTAAACGGGCACGATTTCAAAAGACACAGATGTACTTGCACGGGTTTCATCATGCCCGAGTGCAACAGCTTCAAATTGGATGCTAGCACGCTTTGTTAATTCGAGATTAGCATCTGTGTGAATGTGTGCTTCTGTAGATAGCACCTCGCCTGGGGCCAATTTAACAGTAGCTTCCTGAATCTTAACACGCGCAAAATCTCTTTCTTTGGCTTCTAGCTGGACAAGTATGGACGTATTTCCACTATTGAACAGCGTCAGTTCTGTGGAAATAATCTGTCCTGCAGGTGCATAGGGTGGTATTTCTTTAACGTCCAGAGAGAGAGAGTAAACTTTGGATACTTCAATGGTTTCTCGGTGCGTGGCTTGTTTAACCTCGTTATCGGAGACCAAGTGTAGGGTCACTGGATACTCATCGGCTACGGCGCTCGCAGGTACCTTGAAGGTCATAAATCGTATGGTTGGCTTCCCCGGGGAGAGAAGTAGCGGGGTTGAACCAATTACAATTGACCAGCCTTCGGGTAGCTCTAAGTGAGGAGTATACGTCGCTTCCTCAGTGGCATCCGAGCTGATCTCGTATACGATAGTGACCACCTTACCCGGTAAAACCGAAAGTGCTTTGGAGCCTTTGGTTTTAATTGAAACCGAATCTGCCTGGAAAGCGGAAAACGCCGCAGCATCTGGTGCTGCGACGAGGATTCCACAAATCGCGAAAAAGACGAATATGTGCCGAAAATGGCGCACTTTATCGATTAATCGGCCTTAGTTGATATTAAGAGTGAATTCCGCAGCGAAGACCTCATCATCGCCTGCGTCCATTATGACGAGAGCCCGATACGTGCCTGGAGTTATGTTGCCCAACTTGATGGATTGCATCACGCTGGTGCCAGGGTATAAGCGATGTGGAACGCCCTCTTCGCGCCCTTTAGCATCACCTTCTTCGTTGTAGAGCTCAACCCAGACGTCGGGTTTCACCATTCTGTCTCCAATGTTGGACACGCTCATTTGAAGCATAGTACCGTTTTCAGGTGTGCTCGTAAGTGCCGTATCGCTTATTTCAAGCTGAACGCCACCTGTTCCTTCGATGTGGGTTGCAACTTGAACACCGTATCTAGTCACCTGAATGACTCCCAGAGACTCCTTTTCATCTTCGTTATTGGTAGACTCAGGAGAGCTTTTCGGAACACCCTCTACCATAATGATGCTCCAGAAAGAACCCTCCAATGGAGTCGATGCCGGTACATTGACACGGTAGTTGACCGTGATAGCATCGTTAGGGGGAACCATGGTGGTGGACGTCCCGATTTCAATCCAGTCCGCATTTGAGCGTTCTAGATCACCTGGTGTCCCGAAATAGTTCGTTCCGTCTGACTTGAAGCTGTAATCTGATTTGTAAATCTTCGCTTGCTGAAATTCGTTCGTATCGTTTCGAATTAGGATCGATCCCTCATAGACGCCGCCTGGATTTGTGTATTCATCGTGCGAAAGCTGAGATCGAACGGAAATTTGTGCCAAACTGGCGGAAGGAATGGCCACCAGAGAGAGGAGAGCGATAAAGATTGAAATCCTGTTCATTGTGCTAAAAGGGTGAATGTGACGATGTGGGCATCATCTAGGTGCTCGTTACTGTTGCCTTCTGCCACTATGGCTGCGGCTCTGTACTGAAGAGTGCCAAAACCTTGCCGACCGGGCAAAGAGAAGGGAATGTCTGTAAAAAGGTCCGTATCAAGCATGCCGTCAATTAACTGTATCTCAGGTTGTGTAATTCCCTGTCCCGCAGGGCTTTGTGATGGCACGTTCAACTGAAGGTATAGGCGAAAGGATTGTCCGGGTGACAACGTGGCCACCGTTATTTTCGCGGGAACGCCGAAATTAGCATCCCAGTAGATTTCGGTAGAGGAGTCCGTCGCATCAACTGGTTCTGAGCCTGCTGTTGCTGATTGAACTTGAAGGGTTATTGGACCGCCGCCAGCATTAAATCTGAACTCTTGGCCGAGAGTGGCGAGAGGTGTAAGAAGCGAAGCGACCAGCAGTATGGGCAATAGGTTCATATGCATAACTAGTTGTCCATCAGCGTGAGTGTTACGGTTCTCGTCTCCCCGGATCCATTGGGTAACGCTGAAACGTCTGCATTCGCAGTGTAGGAGATGGAAAGACCACTTTCGGCACTGTAGTTGATTCCAGTAACAAGATCCATTGCAGTGGTGCTGAGGATCTGCGAAGTAGTCGTACCACTCGAGGGTGCCCCTAGAAGTAAGCTTAAGGAGACTCCTGAAGCGTAATTAGAATCTAAAGACCCGATAATCTTCTTGCCTGTTGCGTTTGTGGTCAGGCTATAGGTGGCCGTAGCGGCATCTGTAACAGCATCAGGGCCTGAGCCAGGGGTTGCCGTTGTAATAATGAGGTGGACATCTCCTACGATCGACAACTCGTTGATCTCTTGTACGGACACCGTCACGGCTTGGGAGAGTGTCATATTGCCTACAGCCATTTGAATGGCACCGGGCAAAGGAGGAGGGATCTGTGCAAAGGACGAAAGGGGTCCAAACAGAGCGATCCATGCGAGAGCAAGACTATATATGGTCTTCATTCTACGCATGGATCGCATGTTTGGTCAGTTCCTAATCGTAACTGGCAGATGATTCTGCTTAGTTGACGATGGTATAGGTTACTGTGATAGCAGTTGATGTCAACTGGCCAGTTTCAGCGGTAGCTGAAAGGGTGTACCCCAAAGCTACTCCACTCTGTGAAACAGCATCCATGGCAGTTACTACATTTGCAGCAGTAGTGCCTAGAGTAACAGTTCCTGCACTGGTTCCGCCGGTTGGAGCCGTAGCTGTGACTTTAAGAGCCAGGTCATTTCCCGGTCCATCGCCGAGAGAGGCTGGATCAAGACTAGTAGATGCGGTGATACGGGTAGTACCGCCATTATCATTCGTCGTGATCGAATAGGTGGTTCCACCTGTTGCCGCTGTTGGGTCGGAACCAGCAGTTGCAGTACTAACAGACAGGCTGACATCACCAGCGATGGCGATCTCATTAATGGCCTGGATTTCTACGTTAACTACGTGGTTGTCGGACTGAGCAGAAGCAACGTTTACCATTCCCATAAAGAGAAGAGCCACCATTGCAAGGGCTTTAGTCAATTTCATATATACCTCCTTGGTAATTGAGTCTTCGGTTAAAGTCTCTTTTGCGGATAAGAACTATTCTCATCCTTCTACTCGTATATCGCCAGAAGGGCAGATGTCTTAAACCCCAAACAAACATTTTTTACATCTATCTCATTAAGATCATTGACTTGCTAAGTGCCTGCGAGCCAACGACTAATCGGTAGTAATACATTCCGCTTGCGAAGTCAGAAGCATTCCACGATATACTGTGCCATCCAGCGTTCATTGTCCTATCTACGAGCACTTCAATTCTGCGGCCAAGGGCATCAAATACCTCAAGAGAAACCGGAGCGGATTCAGGCACTGAGAAGCGAATAGATGTCGTGGGATTGAATGGATTTGGATAGTTTTGAGATAAAACGGGGGTCGATGCTTGGAGCAGTTGTGACTCGAGCTCTTCAAGTGCTTGGTCAGGATCCTCTAAAACCAATCTGAATCTTGGTGAAGAGAAATCATTCAGCCTATTAGATAAGCTGACGACATCCCTTGAGCTAGTGTGAAATTCGAAAGGCTGATCTTTGGAGATAGATTGAGAATTCCCCGTTTGGAGGTCATAAAGCTTCATATTCCAATTTCCTGGAATATTGTAGAGTTCTTCTACAACCAGTTTGTAGGTTCCTGGCCGAGTTGCGGCAACGGTAAGGTCATATACCTCTCTGCCCGAAGACATCGTGCGACCATCAAATGCTAATCGGCGACTAACAGATGTTGACCATATGGTTGCAAATTGGGATGAGAGCGGAATTAAGCGTTCAACATCATATTGTCCGCTATGATCTGTTGCCTCATCTCCAAAGGAAAGGTACATCTCGTTTTCGGCTAACCCTTGACCTTCCATCCGAAGTCGGATATACGGTGCAATCTCTTCGTTTTTACCATAATAAACAGCATTTTGGCTAGCTGCTGCCTCACTCGAGCTGAACGCTATTTGTGCTCCAACTGCGTTTGCGGCAACCATGAAGGCTGTAAACGGTGGGATGTACCGACCAGCAGCCCCGATTCCGCTATTTGCGTCATAGTATTTATATCCCGTCGTACCGCCTTCAGTGGTTACAGACGGGTCCCAAGTGGCGTAAGAAGACTCCATATTAGTGCTGCTGGCCCAGGTGAGATTCCAATCTATATTGGTCGTGCTTGGGTTCGCCTTCAGATTGTAGGAATCGGAAATTCCAGTCGAAAATTGAAGAGATTGTGTTCCAAGTGAACCTGGGTTTCCGCTGACTGTCCAAGTCGCAGGAAGAATGGAGGCGCCGGAATCATCTTCGGCATACATATAGAATATGTACCCTAAACCGGCGGAGAAGCCTGAATCACCTCCATTAAGTTCGGACCAGTCTTGGGTACCAAATGAAAAGGACTGCAGGTTTGCGACACCACTTGCTTCATCTGCCCAAGAGGCTCCTTGCGTCCAAAAGGCAGCGTTAAGATTACTATAGTTGATGCCTGATACGGGTGAGGCCAGCATTCTCCAGCCATCACTGTTTTGGGAATATAGCCGAGTTAGTGTGACACCTCCAGAAACGACACCATTGTTATGAAGTGTCGTTCCATGAGGAATGAGCAACTCAAAACCATTTGTGTCCAGCGTGCCATTTCGGACAATTATAGTTGTGGACGTCTCGGTGTCTGATAGCAGCGTTAGGGATGATGCAGGCTTGTCGATTACGACATAAGGAAGAGCGCTAGATCCGCTTGGGAGTTGTAATTCAGCAGCGTTTGAGCTCGAAAACGTGATCTGTCCGGGATTAGAAAGGGAAGAGGTAATCCCGAGATCGCCTTCTATTTCAACGTCAAAATTATTGAGATTGAGTCCGCCACTCGTTTCCATTAGATGACCGGGGACCAATAAATCGGCACCCAACACGGCAGTTGCAGAAGCAGCGACTGTGAGATCTACATTACCGGAAAGCGTAGAATTCGCGATTATGGTTTGCGGCGCACTTCCAGAGAGCAAAATGGTGCCAAATCCAGAGCCTGATTCTGTAACGGTACCGGTAACGGTAAAGTCGCCATTAACGTCCAGAATGGGGTTTCCAGAGGTTTTTGCAATATCAAAAGTTCCTCCAGATACCTCAAAGTCTCCTGCAACCGTCATCGTTCCGGCTCCTGCGTCAACAAAGCGAAAGTCGCCGTTAGTTTGCACGAAGTTTCCACCCACTGAAAGCGCCCCACCCGTACCGGCCCATGTCAGGGACCCAGACCCCGTTGAAAGCACACTTAAATCGCCATTTATCGCAACAGGCACGGAATTGACATCGAGATCAGCTGTTTGAGAGCTGCTGTTCCAAATGAAGGAATCATACGTGTCGTCTAAATTCGTGGGTAGGGCGTTCGTAACCCCGATTACCTGTGCTTCAGATCCATCGTTCCAAATCGTGTTTACCGATAAAGGAAAGTTGCTCCCATTTAGATCATGAATATATTTTCCACCGTTTTCAAAGATAAGCGACGATGATTGCCATACATCAATCTTGTTTTGATTGAGTATGGTGCTTTCTGAGACGGTAAGAACTGCGTCATCTCTTACAAAGACCCTTCCTGGACTGGTTAAATACACGCCGGAATTGAGGTCTACTTCTGAGAAGTCTTCAACTTGAAAAGTGCCGTTTACCGTTATCAAGGCCCCATTTTCAAAAACGCCTTTTGATAACTCTTCAAATCTCAATTTGCGAGAAAGGGCAATAACCGTAGTCGATCCAGCATAAAATTCGACCTCTGCAAAATCTTTAATGCGTACTGATCGGTTCGCAATAAGGGAGCCATAGACCTGTAAATCGATTCCTGCTCCATCACGTATGCGGAATCCTTGCGTGACAGTAAGTTGGCCGGCTGCCGAAATCACTACTTGGTCATAATTCCCTCTAACGTTCGCTTCGACTTGGTGTTTGATCGTAATCACTCCATCCGAAAGGGCGGGACCCCGTGTTGCGTTTTTCCATTTCGTGCCATCCCAGGTCTGCCACGTCTGCTTCTGGTCCCATTTTCCGTTCTTTTTGGACCTAAAGTCGCCAGTGGCTTGGGCGGAAGCAACAGAATGCGCAAGACCAACAGCCACAGCAAAAGTCGCGACTCTTGATATAAGAGAATACGCTCTGCTGTATCGACGCAGTATAGTTGAGTTGCTCATGGCTTTGAGATATGATTTTGCCGTTTGACAATCGGAGCGTCCACGCATCTCACGTATCTGCGCGCGCACCCACGTCAAAAGGATCGGCTACAATCCCAACTACTCAAGCCAAAGGGAGCTAAAACCTGCTCTAGTATTCAGTTCACAAAACACGACATAACGTCAAGGGCAGCAATGCATAAGAGAAAACATGCTATCCCAACACTCAAGGAAGGGCGAGCTAGGAGGTCGCGGCCTTTAGTGTATTCTGAAGAAGCACGGCAATGGTCATGGGCCCAACTCCGCCAGGTACGGGCGTAATGTAACTGGCCTTTTCGAATGCCGCCTCAAAATCCACATCTCCAACTAGGCGATATCCTCTCTCTCGGGATGCATCATCTACTCGGTTAATACCTACATCAATGACAATAGCGCCTTCTTTCACCATGTCGCCGGTCACAAAATTGGGCCATCCAATAGCAGCAACCAGAATATCGGCTTGTCGTGCTATTTCAGGAAGGTTTTTCGTTCGACTGTGGCAGACGGTAACGGTCGCATCAATTCCTTTTTTCAGCATCAGGTTCGCTAAAGGCTTCCCAACAATATTTGAACGCCCAATAATCACGCAATGTTGGCCCGAGGTTTCAATGCCAGATCGAGTAATCATTTCTATAATTCCAGCAGGAGTCGCTGGCTGAAAGCCATCCAATCCGATGACAAGATTTCCCACACTTTCGGGGTGGAAACAATCGACGTCTTTTGCTGGCGAAATAGCGTTAATTATTTTTCGGTCATCGATATGGCTGGGTAGCGGTAATTGTACGAGGATGCCGTCTACGGAATCATCTCGGTTTAGACGTTCAACAATCTCAAGTACTTCCTGCTCCGAAATGTCCGCATCATATGTCATGGTATCACTTCGGATTCCGACTTCAGCCGACGCTTTGGCCTTGCCGCGAACATAAGATGCTGACGCTGGATCTTCACCAATAAGTACGACTGCGAGGTAAGGAGGGCGTTTTCCGCTGTCAATCCGTTTCGAAACGGCCTCTTTAACTTCTGCGCGAATCTGTGCGGACAATACTTTGCCATCGATGAGCTGAGCCATAGCTAAAAAAACGGATGCGTTGAAGTGTTGTAAGCGCAAAATCTACGACACAGGCGCGCAATGCACGCACTTAGAGCGTAAGCCTGATGTCAACTTTAAGTGAATGACGGGAGATCGCTCTTTTGGGGACTGAATACGCATTTTCGGGGACCTGCATTCGTGAGGTTCATGTAAAGGCGTATTAAGGGCTTGATCTGTGAAGGGGTTCAGCGTATTATTGCGCTCTCTCAAAAGCGGGTGTAGCTCAGTGGTAGAGCATCACGTTGCCAACGTGAGGGTCGTGAGTTCGAATCTCATCACCCGCTCAGGATGCGGGGCCGGCAATAGCCGGCCCCGCTTTTTTTATGTCTACACGTGTTGCGTAATAAGAGCCGTACCCAATAGCTGGCTTTAATACCGGAGGGTGCTCAATACTGGGAGGTGATCAGACACAAAACGATCACTGCGTATCGACTCAATCACTGAGTAGGTAGCATATTGGCCGTTTTGATCGGGCCCTTGATGTCCCGCTGATAAAACGTAGTCGATTCGCGCTCCGGAGACGGGCTTCAGGGCATCAAACCCTTTGAAGGTAGATGTAGTGTCACCAGTCCCTGCGTCACGTAAGAAGCGATCTGCGACTGTGTCTGTCAGCGCTGCGTATGGAGGTTCATGCTGTTTGAAGTTGAAGTCACCGAGTACCAATACAGGCTTATTTCCCTCGAGCGCCCAATCTCGAATCAGTTTTGCACTCTCTAATCTGGCCGTCTCACCCCGGTGATCGAAATGAGTATTGATAACCCGTAATTCAAATTGTGTTTTTACATGCTGTAAGGTGGCAATCGTTGCTATTCGAGGAAGAGCAGCATCCCAACCTGCCACACCAACAGAATCTGGTGTTGAAGAAAGCCAGCGTGTATCCCACTCTAAAACGGTCCATTTCGTCGTATCAAACAGGATAGGGGAAAGCTCGCCTTGCGTCTTTCCATCATCACGCCCCACTCCGATCCAATCAAAGCCTGCGGACGACGAATCCAAATGAGCAATCTGATGAAGCAAGGCTTCCTGAAGCCCGATGATCTCAGCTCCACTTTCGGTTATCACATCAGACACCCAGTCTTTGCGTAAATCCCAACCATCTACACCATCGTTAGGATTATCCCACCTAATATTAAACGTCATTGCGGTAACGCTAACAGGTGAGTCACTCGTTGAGCATCCGCCGATTAACAGGCAAAGAGTGGATATACATACGATATTTGAAAAGAAATTAGGCATCAGATGAGGTTTCAGAAGCTTTTGAGCGGGAGCGAGATCGCTCAGCAATGAATACATAGGCGGCGAATAAGAGTCCACCTAGCGCAGCAGCTGAGGTGGAAATCCATGGGCTATCAAACGTAGTGGCAAACCAGACGCCTACTAAAATGGGAGCGACCGCGAGGGTGTATTTGAAGTAGGGCGATAAGGTATCCCTGAGAGAGGTACCGGATAGCTTTAAGAGCAAAATAATCTGTCCAAATCGTACTAAGGTGCCGCCCACCCCCAGATAGAGCACTAGTTGATGGATATCCCCAGACTGTCCTCCCAAATAAACAGCCCCTAAAATCACGATAAACATAACAAAGACCGTGATGAACTCCAGTTTCTGACGTTCCAGAACATCAAAAAGTCGCGTCATCGGTGAGGCGACAATGGACAACATAATCCAAGGTGCTATCCATAGCAGGAAATCGCCCGAAACACGCCATTCAGCTCCAAAAAGGGCATGAAAGATGTCTCCACCAGCCACCATCAGAATGCTCACTGGAAAAATGGACATCAATACCAGACGCCCGTGGACATTAGCAGAAAACTGAGCCAACTTACCCGCTCGATTTACTTCAACTGCACGGACAAAAAACACCTGAGCAACTGACGAACCCAGCAAGCTAAGCGGTACAAATAGAACGTTGAACCCTTGCGAAAACTGCCCCATGATTTCCCAGTCAAAGAACTCGGGTATTGCCAAGAAAGGCATCCGAGTAATTAATGCACTGAGAAGGGCGGCCGGCATCGTAAATAAGGGGAATTTTCTATATCGGCGAGCGACATAGTTCAGTTCTTGTTTTTTGACCGGGCCTTGCAGAGAGTCCTTGAGCGTATTCCAAACTCGTTTTAGGTATGAAGCCGTCGAAAGCAGGTATCCGCCTATAAACCCCCACAAAAGGCCCCCTGGACCCGGGCCGATGAGTCCGGAAGTGACCCGAATTGTGGTCATGGAGCCACTTTGAACAATTTGTCCGATTGAAATCGTTCCAAACGACTCTTGCCTAGAAAGCCAAAGCTCGCTGATTTTTGCGACTCGATTAGCAAAGAGTGCCAAAGGAAGGAAAAGAGCCCATCTACCAATCTCTCGTTCTGCGAAAAACTCAATCACTGGGGGAAAGAACGCGATGAGCACCAACAGGAGTACGGTTGAGATGACGACCGTAGAGATGGCAAGCAAGTAGGCGTGAGCCGATGTTCTCCGATTCTCGGGCAACATTAGCGCATCTTCGTAGCGGAGGGAGGAGAGGGGCACCAGAATCGTAACCCAGGTCACGATATAGTCAGCTATGCCCCAATACTCGGCCGGGTAGATCCTTAGTAGAACTATTTTGGCCAGATATCCAATCAGAAAGGCTACTCCGGTACCCGAAAGGAGCTTTATGACCGGTGCCCTAAAGCTGGAATCTCCTAAAAGTCCTAAGATGCGTTGCTTAATGCTCAATCGATATGTGGTTCTTCTGAGAGAATTTGGGCGGTCTCAAAAACGCACCATGTGGAATTGCACCAAGTCGCAGACTTCGTATTCCAGTCAGACTGCTTATTGGTTTCTTCTGAGGGGAACGGTCGAAATACAAAATCGATTCCTTCCTCTAACAATACAGAGCCCATCCGAGCAGGCGATTGCGCAGTATACGACGATTCAAAATTTCTAAGTAAGGGTACGCCCCCCGGTAAGACTTCGCTTACCGGGGCAATGGTACGTAGCCTGCGTAACCATTCTGTGGATTGGCTAGAATCAAAAGGGTACGCTTTGAAATTGACGTATTGAGCGCGGCTCGTGTGAATCTGGAACCCTGTTAAACTCGGGGGAATGGCAAAAACAGCATCTTCGGGTGTGTTTTCCTCAATCCATTTAAAGGCCTCCATCAGGCTACTATCCACTAATTGAGTTCGCTCGCTCAAGTAGGGACTGAATTGAGGACTCAATAATGAGATAGCTAATAGGACAAAGGACGCTGCTAAAAATCGAGTAGAGCTGATGGCAGACGAGACCTTGGTCCAGATTTTTGGGGCAGGAAACTGGGTTAGAAGAAGAACGCAACCTGAAAGAGCGATCAAGCGCGCAAATACACTTAGTTTGAAAGGCTGTAAACGAACTAAGAGCTGCCAGTCAAATACGTTAATCACTAAATAAGAAGTCGCTAGTACGCCTAGCACGATGATTAAAACCTGTAGGCCCATGTGGACCGCATCGTGGCTTTTTCTGTAATAGAACAGCATTCCCAAACCGATGGGAAGCATCGCGAACCACCTGACTGAATGGGCAAGACTAAAATATTCCGGGTAATAATGGTGGGGAGAACGAACCTGTGTTAAAATGAAGCTCGCATCGACGGCACTCGAGCTATCGCTAGAAAGTCCACTCAGGGCCAGCGAAATAGGAAGGGCAGCCAGTAAAAATGGCACCGCAAACATCCAGGCCTTAGATCGTTGTTGTACAAACAAAAGGACAAGGAAGACGGCTCCAACCTGCAATCCGACAAGCGGTTGAATGAGAATGGCAAGGCCGGTCAAAATTCCAGCCTGAAACGGCATTTTACCAAGAATGCGATCATACCCCCACAGCGAAAGCGCCCACGAAATCGAGCTGGGTACTAAAACGGCATGTATTAAATCGTTTCCTCCTGGATTCCATCTGGCTGAAATAACGGCAACTAGCAGGACGAAAAAGGCAGATGCTGCTCTGTTTGCCCACATGCGTTCTGCGATTGAAAAAAGAGCCCCACACAGCGCAACCCAGGTCAGCATATGCAGGATGAGGACTACCGTCTCCATGGGTGCGATTTTGGCAAAGAAGGCAAGTAGATGAGCTGGGATTGTCCGAACGCCAAATTCAGAAGCCTGATAAGCCACGAACCAGTCATTTTGAAAGGCTGTCGGATCCAGGAATTTCATGGCGAGTGGAATCAATTCATCCTGATCACTTACTCCGAAGCCATACCCAAATCTCAAAAAATACACGGAGCCAGCAAGTATGACCGTACTGAGGGCTGCTCTGAACCAGCCACGGGAATGGTGATGAGACTCCTTGTTCACGTAAGCTTTCTGAAGTAACTGGCTGAGGAGGAGAGAAGGGCGGTCAGAAACGTACTTTTATGGAGGTGAGGATAGTTTACTAGGTCGCCACCAAATCGCCGCTTGAATTCCGTGATGCCAGGTGTGTTGGCGCCCATCAGATCCATGGAGGATCTGCCCAGTGTTTTTAGATGGACTAGCGTATCGACGAGTAGGACAGTCATTGCAGGCCCGGGCTGACTCCCAGCTAGCCAATACCATGCAGTATCCTCATTCATCAAGAGTACAATCCCAGCTTCCAATGCGCCCGAGTCGCGATTGTAGGCTCCAACAGAGGTCGCGAATTGTCGTTGGGTGAGTCCGTCACAAAAGACGCCTAGTGCACCCGTTGGAAGGGAAAAACGTTTACTATGCTTGTCGTATGCTTGCTTAACCATGTCGGCAATGAAAACAGATTCAATTTCGCCTGCCCTAAAATCGTATTGATCATGCGATTTTTTGTACTTCCTAGCAGTGCTTTCTGATAAGCGTGAAAGCACCTCCTCTTTCGAGCCTGTAGGTACTTCGAAGGTTGCCTTTTCACGAAAAGAGTATCCCGTTGGGCTGAGCACTCCTATTCTGCCAAGGGTAGGATGTAGCGATATTAGCCTGGAATCTGGAAGACCAGATAGCGGATGAAACGCAAGGTTTAGTGTATTTAGCCGTTCATCAAGCGGTACCTCGCTGGAAAGCAAAACACTGGAGAAGGGTACAAACGGTGGAACGACGATATCCCGAATGCCTATTCGCGACCGTTCAACAAAACGGACGCCTAACCGCTGACCCCACACGACGGTTTTGACAGACCATCCGTATAACGCGGCAAGCCCGTCTAAAAAGTCGAAGTCATCAAAAGGGCTAACAACTACGGCGTTTCGTAGTAGATCTTGCCAAAGAGCGCGGG
>ERZ1048686.468-NODE-468-length-39336-cov-6.136758_pt1 | contig 39336 bp, 30 predicted proteins | sample MGYA00383099_ERZ1048686 | MGnify/ENA primary metagenome ERZ1048686 (study PRJEB29581, sample SAMEA5548369) | metagenome | biome: marine; feature: coastal; material: water | depth 25 m | study: Short-term variability in the microbial, nano- and picoplankton... | reverse complement strand
GACGACTTAGACGACGATGATTACGAGTTGTAGACCAAGACTACGAACACTCAAGCGCCTTCTTGTTTCGTAGAGTGGCAATTTGAGCAGACGAGCTGCCTCTAAGAGGAAACTCAAATCCTAAAAAGTTCTATCCCATGATAAAGACGGCCCGATCCTGTTTTGCGCTACTCCTTGGCGCATTTCTGCTTACTGGATGTGCAGGATCTAATCAGATACAAAGCACTTCCCCATCACGCACCGTTTATGCAGATTCAGATCTGATTGAGTGGGTGGATCACCTCATAGAATACGAAGACGGCCGATTAAGGGTCGGGACGATGCATGATGATGACCATATATACGTAGCCATAAAAACAACGAATCGGGGACTTATACAGTCGATTATGGCCGGCGGATTAACCTTATGGTTCAACAATCAGGGCGACGAATCGAAAGGTTTTGGTCTGAAGTATCCTCTTGGAATCCGAGATGTCTCAGAGCCTGGTTCTGGCAGAGGTCCTGCCTCAGACCGCGGTGGCACAGACCAAGCACGCAACGATTTGTTGAATAAGACGCAAACGGAAATGGATATCATTTTCGAGGAAGGAAAACCCATCCGTAGAAATATTGAAGCAAATGGGGCATTCAAAGCGTCTTCCTCTTATGATTTCGGGGCGCTTTCAATGGAGTTAATCATTCCAAGAGATGCCGCTTCTGGATCCGACTTTTTTGTAGCTGTCCCAACAGATGGCACATGGGGTCTGGGAATCGAAACAATGGATATGTCAGGGCTACGTGGCCAGGCAGGTCAAGCCGGAGGCGGTCGCGGTGGACGTGGTGGAGGCCGTGGTGGTCGCGGTGGCGGGCGTGGAGGCGGGCGTGGAGGCGCTGGCGGTGGCGCAGGCCCTAATGCCGGTGGACTTTCACCAATCAACCTCTGGATTCAGGTTTCTATTTCTCCTGACCTCAACTAATCAGGTTTGATACATACAGAGAGGGGTGGGCGCCTGCGGCGCCCACCCCTCTCTTACATTCAGTACGATCTACTTAGTCTAGTAAATATCGTGAACGGTGTTGTACACATTAAAGTGACCCGTTGGAGTACGCATCCAATCGCCAGTAATCTCTTCGATGAGCTCTAGCGTCTTATCGTCGTAAACCAATACAGCCGTTACGTCTTCCATAGTACCCCAGACGGCTACCCATACTTCGGTGCCTTCTTTATTGTACTCAAGATGCACCGCACGACCAGCATATTTATCCGGTACCGTAAGGGTCTTGACGACTTCAAAAGACTCCGTGTCAACTACAAATACAGAGCGTTGAAGGTCAACATTATTATTCAACGGACGATCTGCCCAGAGATGCTTTGAGTTTGGATGTGTTTTGATAAACAGATTGCCACCACCGTCTCCTGGTAGTACGATCTCTTTCACAACAGTCCAACGACCGTCTCCCTCACTCGTCTTGATAGCTGAGATCTTGTTTTCTCCAAGATGGCCTGTTAACCACAGGTTACCCAGTGTTGAATGATCAATGTTCGCACCACGACCAGGATGAGGAGTCTCACCAGTTTCCACAATGGCTTCTAGTTCCTTGTTCTCGACATCAACAACAACCACTTTGTTCTCTGCGTTGGCAGCAACAAGGAAGTACTGACCAGTCAAATCCCAACCACCGTCATGCAAGAAGCGAGCAGTAGCAATCTTAGTAATCTCAGGATTGACAGGATCGGTGTAGTCAACTAACCAAACCATGCCACTTTCTTTCACATTCACGACCCAAAGCGGATCCTTGTGAGAGGCTACAATGGAAGCTACACGGGCTTCTTCCACATACTCGTCACCGTCGAGTGCATATCCCTCGGTGCTCGTTACGGAAATAGGCTCTAGTGTTTGGGCGTCAAAAATGACGAAATGAGAAGGTGTATATCCACCAACAATGAGGTATTTGTCACTAAAGTCGCCTTCAGGGCCATTGTATTTCGAAACTTCAACAGAACGAGCATCAAAGGATGCTTTTCCTTCTGCAACCATTGTTGGTGTTTCCATCCAAAGGTCAATCATAGTGATTTTACCATCACGACCGATTGAATAGAAATATCGGCCTGAAGCGGAAGTACGCAGGATATGAACGGCGAAACCAGTTTCAATAATGGTTAGCTTCTCTTTGGTATCTCCATCAATAATGGCTACCTGTCCCATATCACGAAGCACGACACCAAAATAGTTCTGCCAGTTACGATCATGCTGAGGTTCCGTTGGTCGCTCGGCAACAGGTACATGTAGTTTCCAAGACGCATTCATGTCGTCTAGGGTGAAGGCTGGAATCTCTGGAGGTGGTACCTGCAAGAAGCGAGCGACTAAATCGATTTCTTCTTCAGACAAGACACCCTGGCGTCCCCAATCTGGCATTCCGCCCGGAGTACCGTTAGTAATGAATGCAGACAACCCAGCTGTACCAAGCAAGGATGTGCGTGCCTCAGGTAGCAACGATGGGCCCGTCGCGCCTTTGCGCAATGTGCCATGGCAACCTGCACAGGTGTTAAAAAAGATATCAGAAGCACGATCCATTTCGGCTCCTGTAAGAACAATAGATCCGTCTTCGCTTTGAGCGCCTGCTGAGACCCCAGAAGGAGTATCTGAGCCACCACAACCAGCTAAAGAGGCGGTAAAAATGAGTGCGAATGCAATGTTGGCTATTTTATTCCACATGACAGTGCGGCGTTAGGTGTAAGTAAAAAATATGGGCTGTTTTTTGGCCCACTTCAAATATAAAAGACAAATTTGTCTTGAATATGAAGGTTACTCTAATAGTGGAGTAACTTGTCTTCTTTTATGTTGCCCAAACGTATACTTGACCAAGATATTTTTCCATTTTGGAATCTTATTACCGTTTCCGGTCATGTTATCAACCCAGAAAACAAGGTCTGTCATGCGTATCACGCGACTACTCCTCACCACTTCCCTTTTTATCTTGCTAGGGAATTCCCTAACAGCTCACGCTCAAACTCTTTTGTCAGGTCATATAGTCGATTCTGCTTCAGGAGAACCCATTCCTGGGGCACATATCTATGTAGACAATACGTCTCAGGGGTCTGTATCCGACACAGAAGGGCTATTCAACATTTCAGTCTCTTCTCTTCCTGTGCGTCTAACCTTTTCCGTTTTGGGATATGCGACGACTACGCGCCATGTTGTCGAAGCGTCTTCTTCCATGGAAATCGTACTTCGCGCCACAAACCTGGATATGGATCCGCTGCTCGTAAGCGCGAACCGAGAATTGCAGCCTAGATCAGAAATACCGGTTTCGATTTCGGCCATTTCAGCGACACAGATAGATGCGTCGGCTCCAAATATGCTCTATGAGGTATTTAATCAGGTAGCCGGGGTGCATATGGCCAGCCTGAGTAACGAACAATACAAATTGAGTATTCGCCAGCCCCTCACGAACAAAGCCTACTTCCTATTCATGGAAGATGGCATCCCGCTGCGACCTATTGGCGTGTTTAATCCGAATGCGTTGATCAACGTAAACATGGCAGGAGCCGAGCGAATTGAAATTCTCAGAGGCCCTTCATCGGCCATGAATGGTGGTAATGCCGTCGCAGGCTCCATCAACTTTATTTCAACCCGCCCCACCGCCGTACCAGATGCCTCTTTCGGCCTTCGTAGAGATAATTACGGGTACACAAGGGCCGATTTTTCAGGCTCAACGGTCCGAGGCAAAACCGGTGTCGCCATCGGTGGATATGTAGCCAGACAGCGAGACGGATGGTACGAGCATAGTGATTTTGACAAGGTATCCCTGACCGCTAGACTGGATCGGCAGATTGACGAACGCACTCGCCTGATTAATACGGCTTCTTATTCCAATATGGACACCGACACGAATGGTGCCTTAGATAGCCTTAGCTACGCAAGCCGCGGTTTCAACAGCCTCCATACGTTCTCCTATCGCCAAATGGAATCCTTACGTGTGCGAAGTACAATCGAAAGAAGTTGGTCTGAATCGCAACGATCCACGCTTACGGTCTTTTTCCGAGACAATACCATTAACCAACTCCCTTATTGGCGCGTGCGAGGCGTACGAGGAAATAGAGCTAAAGCAACGGGCGAAACGAACATTCAATCATTTTGGAGTCTTGGTTTGCTAGGTCAGCAGGAATGGCGCTTTGAGACGCTAGATACCAAACTAAATGCTGGTTTTTCCCTCGATCGAAGCCCGGCAACCTATATAGCTGAGTGGATCGATGTGGACCGAGATTCAGATGGTACCTATGCGTCTTTCGTGGCTCCAGACTCTATGCTGAGTGACTATTCGGTTGGCATTTTTAATGCAGCCGGATACATTCGTGCCGAAGTTCAGCCCTTAGCCAATCTGCGCATCTCAAGTTCGGTCCGCCTAGATCAGATTCAATACGACTATGACAATCATCTTTCTACTGATGCTTACTCTAGCGCACCAGACGAAGTAACCTCGTTTAGTCATATCAGCCCGAAACTGGGTCTTACTTATGACTTCGGCGGCGGTCGAGGATTGTATTCCAATATCAGCCTAGGATTCGCACCCCCCGAAATTTCGGAAATGTATCATGGCGTTTCTGTCCCTTCCCTTGAGCCTGCAACATTCCAGTCTATGGAGATAGGTGGCTGGGCTGCGCTCCTCGGTGGCAAGCTGTTTGTAGATGCCAGTCTCTATTCCATGACCGGAAAGAATGAAATCATTCCCATCGTATCCCCCACCGGTGGATTTGTGAATGAAAATGCAGGACATACAGAGCATCGCGGTATTGAGTATACCGTTCTCGTTCTACCCATAGAAAGTATATCCATTCGACTCACAGGATCTCAGTCGACGCACGAGTTCGTTGAATTCGTTGACTTTGGAGTTGACCAATCAGGCAATGACATGGCCTTTGCACCGTCTTGGACGGCTAATGGGGAGATCGCTTACAAGCCGTCATTTCTAGAAGGCGCACGGATTTCAGCCGAATGGAATCACCTGGGCAACTACTTCATGGACAACGCTAATACGACAGAATACGAGGGATATGATCTATTCAATCTTCGAGCTGCATACCGTAAGGGACCCGTTCAAGTTTGGGGTAATCTAGCTAACGTATTTGATACGCTGCATGCTACCAATGCCGCTGCATATGCCTGGGGATCCATCTACAATGTGGGCCAAGTACGAGCTGCTACCATCGGATTACGTTATAACCTGAAATAAGCTTTTTGATCTTTGGACGTGCGAGGCGGGGCGGGGATGAAATCCCCGCCCCGCTTTTCATTTTTGAAAGGTTGTATCTTACTTCCTTTCAGGCCAAAACGTCCGACTATGGAAGCCTTTCTGGAGTTTTTCGAGACCATTCCCAGTTCCTACCGATCCCTGATCCTAGCATCAGGCCTCGTCCTATTTTGGATCTTGGAAGGAGCGGTACCGCTATTTTCAGTTAGCTACCGGCGCTTTCGCCATGCCGGACTGAACCTCGTATTTACGCTTACCACACTGCTGGTCAACCTTTCGCTAGCCTTTGTGATCATCTGGTCTGCCGACGTTGCCGTTTCCCAGCAATTTGGTGTCATGCAATGGGTTACCGCCCCCCTATGGCTTTCCATTGTGTTAGGACTCCTCACGCTAGACCTCATCAGTGCCTGGTTCGTTCATTGGGTTGAGCACCGAGTAAAGTGGATGTGGAAATTTCATCTCATCCACCACACCGACACCCGAGTCGATGTCACGACCGCGCTCCGACACCATCCGGGTGAGAGTGTTTTCAGAGCAACATTCACCATTGGCGCTGTACTCGTAGCCGGGGCTCCGATCGGAGTCGTCTTCATCTACCAGACAGCCTCCGCCCTCTTCTCTCAATTCAATCACGCCAATATCCGCCTCCCAAAGCAATTGGATCGGTGGTTGTCCTGGATTATTGTGACGCCAGATATGCACAAAGTGCACCATCATTACATTCAGCCGTTAACAGACACCAACTACGGTAACATCTTCTCTTTTTGGGATCGGCTTTTTGGTACGTATGCGGAAGTCGAGCAAACTACGGATCTCACCTATGGCATAGACACCCACATGAAGCCATCCGAGAATGACGACCTAGCTAATTTGATGGCTATTCCTTTTCAGAAGTACCGTGCGCCAGAGGGGTCTAAATTCTCTGAAGAGCGGAAAGAATCCGACTAATGCAGCACAAAGCGTCCATCTTCGTCAAAGACGAGTACGCGTCGCTGGGCCTTGGCAAACGGCATTTCACCGCTCCACTCGTAGGCCCAGGAATCTGCCTCGGACGTATTGTCAATTTCCACCGTTAGCGAATGGATGCCTACGGGTAATTCCAATTCAGAAATGCCCACACTTAGCCCATCATCGAAGAGACCACCCGGGTTGAATGACTTCAATACATGAACTGAATCATCGACCGTAATTCTCAACCGAACAGGTACCCTGATACGCTCTACAGGTCGCTCCCGTCGCATGTGAGGAAGTACATCAGAATCGTCTACCTGATCCGTTGTCGTGGAGGTCACGACGTCACCAGCATGTTTGAAGGATACCACGAATGCCGAATGCTCCATCTGCGGTGTCTGATACGGCCCATCCGACAATAAAACGGTTGAGGCCGTTAGTGAAAGCCCTACGACGGCCGCTGCTGCACCTCTCTTCAAACGAGACGTCGTTTTCCGCATTCGAACGACGGGTTTACCGGAGCGAAAGGCTGCGGCTGCATCGATAAGTCCCTTAGGATCCGTTCGATCGAAGCGAACAAAAATAACTTTAGACGGATCTACATGGTCTACTCGAAGCCACGGCTCACGATCTCCTGCTAACCTGCTTCCTGTATAGTCCGCTCCCGATCTACAGGCCGGATCCACCCCGCATCCTGCAACCAAAACGCCCTCCGCGCCCCGTCTGAGAGCCCGTTCGATAGTTAGCATATGCACCCAGCCAACGCACGAAACAGGTACGACCCGATAGCCGGGTAGGGCCTCACACGATCCATTCTCATCTATCGGGAATCGCTCCCCTGCAGACTCTGCGCAGATGAATGCTACATGTCGCACGTCTTCCTCTAGTTGAGAAACGAACTTGCGAACATCCATAACCGGAATAGTAGACTGGTTAATACTAGAGGAATCACAACTTCCTACACACACACCACACCCAACACACTTGTCCAGATTTACGCGTGCAAATTCTGTAATTCCTGAACGCGGCTCCTCCAGATCAATCATATCAATGGCATTGAAAGGGCAATCCTGCACACATTGTGTACACCCATTACAACTCGCTTCATTGACCACGGCTGGCTCTGGATTGCCTTTGGTAAGCCACCAAGGGATGCCCCAAAGCGCCACAGTAGTAAAAAAGAGGACAACCCAGAGTACACTACCGCTAAGCCGTTCAGTGAACCACAGCGGCATCATAAAGAGCCAATCAATCTGAAGATCCTGGGGCACAACCGTCATGTCTGCCGGTGCGGCCAGAGTGGCCGGAAACATGAGTGACGTAATGATGAGCACACCCAGCAGTGCAAGACCCATCCGAACGGACGTGAAAAAGCGGGCAGCATTCAGACGCATGATGTGTATCCACAAAAAGGCCACCATTCCCATAGGAATGAGCATATGGATAAAAAACACAATGAAGAAAAAGAGGGAATTCAACCCATCATTTGTCAAAAAAGACCGTAATAAGGGCTCCGGAAAAAACGGTAGGACATCGAGAAAATTGGCCGTTCCAAGGGCAATTTGACGAGCGCGTTCATCCCAAACCAACCAATAGCCTGTCCAGCCATCCATCCACACCAGACCCAACAGTAGCATTCCGGATAGCCAAGCAACCCATCGAGCACCTCCAAACTTTCGTGCTCCAAGCATCTGGAAAGCATGCAGAATAATAAAGAGAATACATACGTCGCTGCTGTAACGATGCAGAGAGCGCAATAATTCTACCAAATAGGGTGATTGCTGCATGGCCAGTACAGAATCGTAGGCGCCGTTTACACTTGGACTGTACCAGATCAGTAACAAAATACCGGTCACAAGTGCCACAATGAACATCGTATTGGCTACTGCGCCCAATTGTGCAAACGGATTAAACTCAACGGGAAAAGCCCGAGAAACAAATCCAGACAGCCGAATCCAGATCGATTCCAAGGGTCGAAGCAACGCCTCACCCCGAACAGGAGGCATGGCTCTTGCTTGCCCAATCCGTGTAACGTTAAGAGACGGTTGTTTTTCGGACGAAATAATTTTTGTGTTATCCGACACGTGCTATCCTTCTTCGGAGGTCCTTAATTCTGCGATAAGATATCTCAATGACTCTTCCAGCCATTCTTCCTGACGGTTTCCTAGGGTAAATCGGAAAGCTAAACGCCCTTCCGTGTCAACCACATTGATCAGATTAACATGTTCGAGCACACCCGTCTCCGAATTTTCCTTTCGTGCAAACTGATAGGCATCCAGAATGGGTGATACATACTCGGGATCACCTGTAAGTCCCTTGAAATAGGTCTGATCGACCTTGTGCACCGTGAGCATGCCCTTCATCATAATGGGCGTGTCGACTTCCGGATCCAGCGTAATCGCATAGACACGCACGTAGGACTTCTCCTCCTCAGTCAGCCGGTACATCACTCGGTAGAGTTGCTGAACAATGAGTGGACAGGTTTCTCCGCACGTGGAATACACCCCGGTAACGATGGTTATTTTACCATCACTAGGACGTAGTGAGCGCGTAATCCCATCCTGATCCACCATCGTAAATGGAGGCGCAAAAAATTCGGTTCGCAATTTTTCAGGAGAAAACAGCGGCTGCCCACTACTCTGACCTGAAGAACCCACGTACGGCAGGAACGCTACGAGTACGAGGACAAAACCGACCGCTCCAAGAACGTAAGGCATCGCCTTTCTGTATCCTTCTGCTCGGAGCTCCTTCATGGGCTGATTCCAGATGGCAAAAACCACAGCAGCAATAATGAAGGGTTGGACGAGGTACATGTATACGTATCCCCATTCCATTTCACCAGTCAGTGGGTCGTAGTCAAAACACCACGTCTTGAAATCTGTGGCAAATGCCGAAACGCTGGACGAACCCTGCGGAATCAGCAAAATAATGACAAAAAAGCTGATCATGGAGAGCAGAATACTGATCACCACAACCGGAAAAGGCCACGAAATCATAAAGTGGCGAAGTCGATCGGTTCTGGGCATAGCCAACGACAGAGGTGCCTAATTAGTGTGTATTTGTAAAAGCCTGATAGTATTTGGGGCGGCCATTGGCCGCCCCAAATACGCAGACAGGAAATTACCTAACGAACCAGACATCCGTCAGTGCCTTCCAGTTGGCGAAGTAATAAACCACGAAAGCAATCAAGAGGATAAAGACGAGAGCCAGCGTTCCTTTAACGTTATGGGAGGCTTTCTCATATTTCTCTCCCCTGTCAAAGTACACTTCTCGGTTTTTAGCCATGGCCGCTTCGCTCTGCCATCCTTCCCACTTCACATCCTTCAAGCTCTTACCGAAGAACACGGCAATAACTGTAGGCAGAATGAACATGAGCAGACCGATGAACGCGATCACGGAGCCAATACCTAGTACGCCGAGCATGAAATGAGCTGCAGAATCAAATCCCGCAGGCAGTACCGCTCCAGCAAACTCAACATCCCAATGACGCCGTGGAACGCCGTAGGAGCCGGCAAAGGACATGCCTACTGACATAATCACGATACCCGCGCCAAAAACGAACGGCTGAATGCGAAGCAAGCTTTTGGTATAAAACTCCTTCTGGAAAATGAGCGGGACGACGTAATACGTAAGCCCCATAAAGGCTAGCGTCGTTCCCCCTACCACAGTCACATGGAAGTGACCTGGAATGCGAAGCGTGTTATGAGCAATAATATTGATCTGCTCTGTACCAATGGTAACGCCCGTGATACCGCCCATGAATCCAAAGATCAAAGCCGATAACACGACAGACGAGAAGCCTGGATCTTTCCATGGGGCCTTAACCAACCACGTAAATATCCCTTTACCATGTCCTTTCATGCGTTGCGCGACTTCAATTCCAGCAGGAACGGTGAAACCGTGAACCAGAGAAGCCAAGACAGCCAAGTACATGGCATATGACGTATTCCAGATCTTCCAAGTCGCTCCAAGGCCGGGATCCACAAGTAAGTGATGCGCAGAAGCCAGGTTAATAAAGAGGATGTATAGTAAAAAAGCTCCCCTAGAAACCGTTTCATTAAGAGGCTTGGCACCTGTCGTGACCGTACCCAGGAAGTACCAGATAGCGACCATAGCACATAGATTCACCTGCTGAGCAGGATGACCTAAGGCCCACCAAACGAGTCGATACCAACCGGCATCTGGCTCCGGTGTCCATCCCATGCTCCATGTAAACGTTGGAATCAACGCCGTAGCACCGTGAAGTAAAGTGAACACGGCGATAATGGATGCGGCCAACGCACCAAACGTGACGAGCGGCATGGAGCCTTCGTACGTCTTGTCTCGATTCGCGATATAGATCGTTGCAAAGAAATTATACAGAGCAACCAACACACCAACTGCGACCAGAATAATGCCCAAATAAAACATCGGATCCGCCATAAGCGGCGGATAAGACGTCATCAGAACATCTCCTTTTCCTTGGAGAATCATGACATTCGTCAAGACGGCACCTATGACCATCAAGACCAACGACACCCAGGCAATCTTCCGAGAGAAGAGTCGAGAATTCAATGGACTCGTAACCGCGAAATAGATGACCGCGACTTCGAAGAAGAGAATCCAGAATATGAGCATATCGATGCCGTGAAGCGTCAATATGCGGTAATACATGACATCACTGAGCAGATGCACGGCCGACCAACGGGTTAGACCCAGGAGAATAGCGCCAATGCCACCGATCAGTAAGGAAACAACAGCAAACACGGCGTTTGCCTTGATAAAAAATGCAGCATCTAGACAAACGGGAAGGCCTGTCGTACCGCATTGCCGAGAACGGCCGGGTAAGAAATTTGACATAAAAGGCCTCCTATTCAACGATGATGCGACCGGTCATCAAGTGATGCCCAATCCCGCAAAATTCATTACAGATAATTTCAAACTCGCCCGCCGAGGTCGGTGTCATGGTCAACACATGATCGTAGCCGGGTAAAATTTGAAAGTTCATATTCATCGGCAACAGCGAAAATCCGTGCTGGAGATCGGTCGATGAGATATGGATCCGATATTCCTGATCTTTTTTGAGTTTCAGGATGGGATACCAGCTCCACATTCGCCCTAGCAAATAGGCATCGCCACCTGGTGAGGGCTCGACGATGGGAATACCATTCATAGTGCCTACCTGGTTGGTTGCAACCTGCTGGTCTACTCGAGCTTGGAAGGCGACTTTTTCAACGGCATATGATTCGCCTGTTGAATTCTGCTTGCCCTTAAAGTGGGCATAGGGCATCGCGATAAACATAACGAGGCACCAGATCAAACCTACACCAATCCAGAGTCTTTCTGGGCCTGCCGGGGGTTGAAACCAGTCCTTTGGGGGGGGGTGAATACTCATTTTAGCCTCCTAAGGCAGTGTGGCGGGTGACATTGAAGCAAGTTCAATCCATCCCCATACGGTGTACGATAACGTCGGAATAACGACGCCCAAGACAAGCAGAAGCCATGGGTTATCCATTAACTTTTGCAAAGCGTGTTTCTTTTCGGGTTCCATGCAAGCCTCTCAGCCATTAGTGAACTTGACCTTGTGAACATTAAAGGTTTTAAGACCTTTATATCCATAATACCGGACTAAACGGTCCGAGTCAATCCCTGCACAGGGTATTCAAGAATCAAAAAGCCACATTTAGCCTGTTAAGTCGAAACGCTCCATCTCCGACATCCTCCCTGAACCACGAATGAATGATTCGTTTAGACCCCAACCCGCTTCTATGCGGACACGGGTGGAAGAAATCACCGTTTTCTAGCCGACCAACTGGACTGATCGAGGCAAGCACTGCATTTCGACTGAGACGATGTCAGTTGCCGTTTCTAAAAAACACCACGCCGCCCGAATTTCCGCCCAAAAATAGGTCCAGATCTCCATCCGCATCGATGTCAGCAAACTCAGGTGCTGAAATGGCTTGGGCATCTACATCTAGTGCACCATATTCCACGAAATTGGGTTCCTGCGCGGTGCCTTCATTCACGTACAGCAAAACGCCTTGAAGTTCGGTACCAATGACCATATCGTAGTCTCCATCATTATCCAGATCGGCAAAGGTTGGAAAACTACGTCTGCCCGTATCGATGCCGAGATAAGAATCTGATACCAATTCAAATAGGGCACTCTGAGCAGTTCCGGCGTTGGTCCAATAGTTAATCGTGCCCGATGCTTCGCCAACAAACAGATCCAGATCTCCATCGGCATCAATGTCCACAAGCGCCGGCGTTGTGTTCTGTCCCCTAGTTAACTTCTCATAGATCGGATTGACTTCAGTGAACTGATAGGCATTTGGCGTGCCGTCATTTCTGAAGTACGCTATTTCCTTATTCCACTTTCCAATCAAGAAATCTAGATCTCCGTCCGCATCCAAATCAGCAATGGCGGGATTTTGGTGATAGGTCTTGGTCAAATCTATCATCTCTTTGTAGCGGAACGAGGCCTCATTCTTATCTCCCACATTCTCGTAGACCCACATTAACGACGTGCGCTGATTGGTTGGCTCAATTTTGTTGGCCACAAGCATATCGAGATCGCCATCGGCGTCGAGGTCAGCCATTTTTACGATACTCTCACTACCTACATCGAGATCACCCACAAAACGCATCGTGCGTTTTTCAAATTTCTGGGACGACACCTGCTCCATGTAGTAAAAATTGTCGCGCGTAGTGGCATTAGCATTAAATGCACCCCCTAGCACACCAAAGACCATATCGAGGTCTCCATCGGCATCCATATCCAATACGACGGGCGCATTATACCCACTCGTGGCAACCGGATTATTCAACGGCCAATTCACCGGTTCACTGCGCAGAGAAGGCGCACCGCATGTACCCTGATTGCGGACAAGTAAGAGACCCGCTTCAAAGAAATCGCCCCAGAACAGATCTAAATCGTTATCTGAATCGATATCGGCAAAGGTCATCGTGTTGGCCCCATGCAAGGATACGTTTTCTCCAACAATTTCGATGTCCTCCCACCGATCTGCAGCAAATCTGAATCGCGGAACGTCGTTAGCGTCCTGACCCACAGACTCGTAGCGAGTAATCGTACCAGTGACTCGACCGATAAAGAGATCCAGCAGGCCATCGCAGTCGATATCCACGATGTGCGGAATATTCTGTCTATCTGCAAAAATCGGGGTCCCCGTTGCATCCCGCAGGGTATCAACCGCCATTACAAAATTAGCATTGGTTGGCGTTCCTTCGTTGCGGTAGTAGCGAATGTGACTAAAGCGCTCTTCGGTGAGCAGATCCATGTCTCCATCTTGATCTAAATCCACGATTCGGTACCATTCACCAATATCGAGATCGCCGTACGCGTTGGTTCGCCATTCAAATACCGGCTTACCAGCTTCACCCACATTCTCAAAATGCATGATGCGTCCGGACTCCTCTTGCACGAACATATCGGGATCGCCGTCACCGTCAATGTCTGTAAACTGTGGTCTTGGCACATTAAATCCACCCTGGAATGGCAGATCCATCTGATTTCCCAAGCTATCTTCAATCCCAAACGGAGAGATTTCCCTTGTGAAACGGGGAGGAAATGTAGCCTCTTCAAATGCCGAAGAATCGGTCATCTGTGATGAAGAGGAGCATCCAGCCCCAATAATGAGTGCTGTAAACAGAAAGAGGGATAGACCCGAATACCGCTTCATATTGAACGATAAGTGATATTGATTAAGGAAGGACGGAATCCACGTAACTCAGTCCTGATGCAGCCCCACCTACGCCTCAGCAAGTTCAAAGATGCAGCATTTTAGTGGAGGTTACTTATCCGTACTCGTATTAGCGAGACGCCAGAAGTAGAACATGAGCCCTGCGAAAACAAGTGCAGCGAGTGCAGGTGCAAAATCACCGGCCCACCCATACCCCCAGCCTTTGGGTGCCTGCGAGGTCACGGCTGCAATAATGGCAATCACGACCATAAACAGCCCTTCCCCTCCGACGAGACCTGAACCAAACAAAATACCTCTCTCGCGTCGCTCGTCGATATCGCCTGTGTCTTTTGCTTTTTTCTCCGTGAATAGTCGGAGTAAACCACCTAGAAAGACCGGAAACATGGTCGCAACAGGAAGATAAACGCCAACAGCAAACGCCAAGCTGGGGAGCTTGAACAATTCAACCACGATAGAAATACCCATTCCGATAGCGACCAAACCCCAAGGGAGATTGCTATCCAAAACGCCTTCAATGACAAGCTTCATAAGAGTTGCTTGTGGCGCAGGAATGGCTTCGTTTCCAAATCCCCAAGCGTCTCCAATCAACAGCAGCGTGCCACTAATAAAAATGGCACTGGCCAAAACACCAATGATTTCTCCTTTCTGCTGGGACCGGGGTGTAGCTCCAAGCAGGAATCCAGTTTTTAGGTCCTGACTGGTATCACCGGCAATGGAAGCGGCGATTGCTACTACGGTACCCACCGTCAGAGCTGCGGCCTTTCCGGTCATATCCGTCCACCCAAGCAGCAGAAAAATGCCAGCCGTCCCAAGTAAGGTTGCGATGGTCATCCCGCTCGTCGGATTGGAGGTAACACCAACTAAACCAACGATGCGAGAGGATACCGTAACAAAGAAAAAGGCAAACACGACCACGCAAACTGCTGCAACGGCCCTAAATGCCATGCTATCAATATTGAACGCCTGCGGGAAAAAGGTCAGCACCAAGGCAACGATGACTGCGCCATATCCTACCACCTTGAGAGGAAGATCGAATTCAGTTCGGAGCGTTTTTATGGCATCATTTGCCCCTAGACGTTCGCGAATCTGAGCTGCTCCTAACCGGAAACTCTCGATCATGGTGGGCAAGCTTTTGACAAGCGTAATGATACCAGCCATTGCCACCGCCCCTGCACCGATATACCGGACGTAACGCGTCCAGAGTTGACTCGGCTCCATATCACGAATAAGATTGATGGTCTCTGGATAAAGGGGCGCCGTCCAGCCGTCGCCTAAGTAGGCAATTACGGGAATGATAATTAAGGAAGACAGTAAGCCCCCGCCCACCATTACGGCCGCTATTCTGGGCCCGAGTATGAAACCGACTCCAAGAAGTGCCGATGACATTTCTGAAGAAATCTCGGCCTTTTTAATGAAGGGAATCTTGAGCGCGACTTTTCCTGGCAGCAGGTGAGCCAATTCAAAAAGGGCTTTCATCGCGGCACCCACGCCAAGCCCAAGAAATACGTTTTTGGCCTTTCCACCACCTGTTTCCGCTGCAACGAGGACTTCTGCGCAGGCCGTTCCTTCTGGATAAGGAAGTTTTCCATGCTCTCCTGCAATCAGATAGCGCCTCAGCGGAATCATAAACAACACACCTAGCAAACCACCACAAAGGGCAAGAAGCGTGATTTGAAGCAAGTCAGGAGACAAGCCCCAGAGAAAGAGAGCGGGTACGGTAAAAATTAACCCAGACGCCAACGAGCTGGACGCTGAGCCCACGGTCTGAGAAAGATTAGCTTCCAGAATGGTCGAACCGATTCCTGCAGCAGACAAGGCCCGAAAAAGGGCAATGGTCAGTACGGCCACTGGAATAGATGTCGAGATCGTTAAACCGACACGAAGACCTAGGTATGCGTTCGCAGCGCCAAATAGGATCCCAAAAACAATCCCGGCTCCTACCGCCTTTGCCGTGAACTCGGAAGGATAAGCCGATGCGCTCACATACGGTTCATATTTCTGCCCGTCTGGTAGCTGGGTGTAGGCATCCGCACTAAGACCTTTTCTTTCAGTATCGCTCATCATCTTACATAATTGTGACCCGCTAGAATACCCTCCGCACGCGCCAGATTCAACCATAGCTACCTTGAACCCGCGTGTGAAACTCCGGTAAATCTACTTTTGTGCGCTTCGACTACAGGGATTCCCCGAGTATATTTTTCAATCTCAGCCATTTATCTATTCGGGTGTTAAATGATTCTAATTACCGGTGCCCAAGGCCAGATCGGAATTGATCTGGCCGATGTCTTGGTCGGTCGACACGGTGAAGGTCATGTACTCGTTACCGATCTGCGAACTCCTGAAAACCTGAGACCAGGTCGCCTATATGATGTCTTAGATGTCACCTACATGGAATCGGTCGAGAAGATCATTGAAGCACACAATGTGCATACGATCTACCACCTCGCCGGAATCCTATCAGCTACGGGCGAAAAACATCCTGAATTGGCTTGGAACGTGAACGTAAATGGCGTGCGCAACATTTTAGAAGCCGCTCGGCGGTATAAATGTCGTGTGTTCTGGCCCAGTTCAATCGCCGTGTTCGGCCCCACTACGCCCAAGGTGAACACACCTCAAGAAACGGTGACGGAGCCGGGTACCATGTACGGTGCGACTAAAGTAACGGGAGAGTTGTTGTGTAAATTTCATGCAACCCACCATGACGTTGATGTTCGCTCGGTGCGGTTCCCAGGTATCATTTCCCATGCAGCACCTCCTGGTGGCGGCACCACAGATTGGGCCGTGGATATGTTTGTCCAAGCTGTTAAAACGGGTGAATACACCTGTTTTGTGACGGAAGACACCCGGCTTCCAATGATGTACATGCCAGACGCCGTGAAGTCCGTACTCGATTTAATGGATGCCGATGCAAGCGGCATCACGGTCCGAACTAGCTATAACCTGACTGCATTCAGCTTTTCAGCTGGGGAACTGGCCGCCGCCATACAAAAACACATTCCTGAGTTTACCTGCTCCTATGAGCCGGATTTCAGGCAAGATATCGCTGACACTTGGCCCGCCTCTATAAATGACTCCAGGGCCCGAGCCGACTGGGACTGGGCTCCTGAACACGATCTTGATGCCATGGTTACGGATATGCTGTACCATGTCAGGGAAAAAGTATCCCGTTCTGAATTTTAGACCCCATACCCTCTATGTTCGATACAGCTCGCCCTCAGATACAATCCATCCTGGATGAAATCGAAAGCGCCGGTCTCTACAAGGACGAACGAGTGATCACATCGCAGCAAGCTGCCGAGATCACCGTTTCCTCTGGTGATCAGGTCACCAACTTCTGCGCAAACAACTACCTGGGTTTGGCCAACAGTCCTGAACTGATCGAGGCAGCCCAAGAAGGAGTCGAGAAGTATGGTTTTGGGCTTTCCTCCGTGCGCTTCATTTGTGGCACGCAAGACGTCCATAAAGAACTGGAACGACGCATCGCCGACTATCTCGGCACCGAAGATACCATTCTGTATGCCGCCTGCTTCGACGCCAATGCAGGGCTCTTTGAAACCCTCCTCGATGCGGAGTGTGCTGTTGTTTCAGATTCACTGAACCATGCCTCTATCATTGACGGAATCCGCCTCTGCAAAGCTAAACGACTTCGCTTTGCAAACAGCGACATGGAAGATCTTGAGCGATGCCTTCAAGAAGCCCAAGGCTCCAAGCGCATTATGATTGCGACGGACGGCGTCTTCAGTATGGACGGTACGATTGCAAAACTAGACGAAATCTGTGACCTAGCAGATAAGTATGGGGCTATGGTTATGGTGGATGAATGTCATGCCACTGGCTTTTTTGGTAAAACAGGTCGTGGATCGGTAGAATATCGTGATGTGATGGGACGTGTAGATATCATCACGTCTACGCTTGGAAAAGCTCTTGGTGGAGCCATGGGTGGGTTCACTACGGGGCGTAAGGAGATCATTGAATTGCTACGCCAGCGTTCCCGCCCCTACCTCTTTTCAAATTCTCTAGCCCCTGTAATAGCGCATACCAGTCTTAAGGTGTTGGATATGCTCACGGAGTCTACGGCTCTGCGTGACAAGCTAGAGGCTAACACACTGCGTTTTAGAGATAAAATGACCGAGGCGGGCTTTGATATCAAACCCGGCGTGCATCCTATTGTACCCATTATGTTGTACGAAGCGCGTCTAGCCCAAAACATGGCCGCTGATCTCCTCGCGGAAGGGATTTACGTGATCGGGTTCTTCTTCCCCGTTGTACCACGCGAGCAAGCTCGCATTCGAGTCCAAATTTCTGCTGGACACTCAACAGAGCAGATCGATCGTTGTGTGGACGCTTTTGTTCGGATTGGTAAGAAGCACGGGGTGCTTTCCTGATCATCTGGAACACCACCTAATTTGTCGAAAAGAAAAAGGGCGGGTCGTTAAAAACGACCCGCCCTTTTCATTATCTAGCTTTTCTTTCCTGACTTCGTTGCCGAAGCAAGTGCACATCGGCTACTTCATCAGCACCAGCGATTTAGTCGCAGAGAAGTTGTCGGTCTCCATTCGGTAGATATACAGACCGGTTGTTACCGCAGATCCGCTATCGTCCGTAGCATCCCATGATACGCTGTGCATTCCGGATGGCAGCGTTCCGCTGACCAACGTTTTCACAACCTGTCCAAGGACGTTGTAGACCTTCAACGAGACATTGGCTGATTCCGACATGCGGAATTCAATGGTCGTTGTTGGATTGAACGGATTCGGATAGTTCTGACCAAGTTCAAACGCATCTGGTTGCTCGCTGAACTCATCCTCAACACCTACGCTAAAGGATGCAGTGGTTGTGAACGAACCTACCGGAGAGTACGGCGATATTTCGCCAGACGCTGTTTTAGAGCGTACCTGCCAGTAGTAATCACCTGCATCTAGGTTAGCTAGTTGAGCAACCGAACTGGTTAGTCCTTCTACGAGGGTGCTATTGGCCTCAAGATCTGGACTTTTCGAATACCGCACATCGTATGTAAGCGCTGATTCAGACGGTGCAGGAAGCAACCATGAAAGAGTGGGTGCATTCGTTTCGATCGAAACATTATTAGCCGGACCACCAATTCTTGGCATAACCGCATTGGCACCTGGGTGAATCGCAAAGCTGGCTACGGCGGACCAGGATCCGTACGTAACACCACTGTCAGTCGATACGGCCACACGCCACCAATAAGTATGCCCAGGAATCAAATTGGATACAGCAATACTTGGCGTCGTGCTGGTAGCCTCTATCGTCACAGTTCCAATCGGGTTGAACGTCTCTGTGTAACTATACTGGATCTTATAAGCGTTAGCAGCACCAACTGCGCCACTTACCCACCAGATGAGCGTAGGATCTGTATCATAAATCACTACATCCCCGATTGGGAAGCTTGGATTAGCCGTCAGTGTACTAAGCAGTCCTACCACAGTGAAGCCACCTTGCGAGGTCGCAACATTCCAATCAGACGAGGTTCCGGATGTGTAATTAGCCTTCACTCGCCAGATGACCACATCTCCGTACGTCAGGCCCGTTACTTCGTAGTTTTGGGTTGTAAGTCCGGAAACAGTGGTACAACTAGGAGCACCCGCTCCAAAGACTGGCGTCGAACCTGTTGGGATACCTTTGCAGTATTCCACGTCGTAGGAGGCTACGTCAAAATAAGATCCTTCCAAATACCAGGTTAAGTCCTGAGTCAAGCTATAGACCGTTGGATTTGGTTTTGGCCATGACGCCACTGGGAAGTTCTTCGCAAGACCACCAGCTACTTTAAACGTAGCTACCGTGCCCTCAACCGAGCCATTCAGCCCTATTGAAGTCACACACCAATCATAGGTCGCGCCTGGCTCTAGACCAGGTGCATCTACATAGGTTGTGGACACCGGTGAGGCCAAATCAAAAATGTCCCCTGGCGTCGTATTAGGTAGAGCTTTCAGAGCAGCACAGCTTGCTGGAGCCGTTCCCGGAAGGACAGCTCTCTTGGCATAGTGGGCGATGAAGTTAATGCCTGTGTTGTCTTTCTCAGTGAACCAGTGCAGCTGAGGATTGATCGTATAAATCTCAAGGTCGTCAAGTGTGTAGGAGGGAGTCGGGGTCCCTGCCACGCCTTGCCCATTGGTCGAGAAGACGGCTGGGCTAGTCCAAGGACCTGCATCTGCACCGGCGGCTGACCAATCGGAGGTATTCGTACCATCGTTACTCCGAACTCTCCATTCATAGGTCTTTCCTGGCGTCAATGTTGAGGGAGCACACGCTGAAGTGTCATATTGGGTACCAGAAATACCCGATGCGGTACACACAATCGTACCCGGAACACCCACTTCTCGCACTTGAATCTCGAACGTCAAAGCACCAAACGGTCCGCCAACCCACCAACTCAAGAGTGGCTCATTGGATGGAATAATCAAACCACCTGTTGGGTAGCTAGGTGTAGGCACGTAGGCCAGTGTTTGTGTCTGGAACTGGAAGACGGAAGAAATAGAAACAGTACGATCTGTTTCATTCAAGTCAAAGATCTCCTGAGGTACCCAACCTGTTGGGGGAACTGGCCACATAGTAGCAGCCCTCCAACTGTAGGTTCCTCCCCAATTTAGCGGGGTCGGCATATCAGAGGACTTAAACTGAGTCTTTTCAGCATACCCATCAGCTACCAACGTATTATCGTCATTCTTAATATCACCGCCAAGGTGAGAAGGCATAGAGCCATTAAACGCTCCTTTGGCGTTTTGATCAACATCCAGTCTCCAGTACACGGCGTTCTGAACGGCGCTTGCAACATTCCAGCTGAAGTCGAAGTCCAGAGACGGAATGGTCAGCTGATCTTTGGGATACGTCAATGCAGGAAGCAAAGCGGGAATAGTCTTGAATTGGCTGATCTGCTTAAACGTCGCCCCGCCGGCAAGAGTAGCCGTTAGGCCCCAGTAGTAGTCCGTGTCGTTCAACAACGGAACTCCCGTATCTAAGTCGGCATCTGTAATGAAGTGATCGGTATCTGCCGGCAACTTATTTATGAGCGGTGTAGTGTCTCTCTTCGTTGTTGTCGTAAAGACCGGAGACGACAAATCGCTGTTCAGCGAAACATCCAACTGCAGCGTGGTCAGAACAGTCGCAGCGGTTAAGGGCCAATTTTCAATGTCCCAATTAAAGTAAGGCTCGATTGAAATGCCGGTCTCTGTATGGAGAGGATAGAACATGTCGCCTTTATACGTACCACCCTGCAAGGCATTTGGATCAGAATAACGCATACCCACAATTTCCATGGTGGCATAAGAAAGATCCATAAAGCCGCCAGTGAACGAGTACGTACCAGCGTTATCCGAGGCTTCGTTTAGCGTGATCACAACTGCACCCAACGACCCTGCATCCAGATTGAAGGTATCGCCACCTACAAAGGTAGTAGGTGCATCTCCATTAACAGATACTGGATAAAACTTTGAAGGCTGTATATCAAATGTATCAGCTCCTACTCCGCCATTAATGACCAAATCCGTGGTTGGGTTCGTAAACGTCGTAGATGCACTCGTTGCAGGTAAAGTGGTAATGACGGATGCCACCGGACCATCAATCAGCTGCACATTATTATCCGCTCCGTTAAAGGTGTAGATGCGATGCAGTGGCTGCAGTTCGTCTGTCACCGTCTCAACAGACGTATAATTTACTGTTTGGTGTGCGGGTTGTGCACCAGCGATATATGCAATTGAGCCACTATCGAGCGTTGCGTGAGTATGATGGATCGTGTCCATATCTCCCGGCGCTCCACCCCTAATAGTAAGGTCATCACCTAGCCCTCCACCATCGATAGTTACTGGGCCGGTAGCAACGTTACCATTCGTGTGATCGATAATAAAATTGTCTACCGCAGCAGTACCTACAACTGTAAGAGCTCCAACAGCAGGTAAGGGCGCGCTAAACACCGTAGTTGGTGGTCCCGCTCCAAGCGTAACGGTTGAATTTCCTGTCCCATCCTGGGCTATAGTTATTGGCTGTGCTCCAGCTCCACCCGTTGTTCCTCCTAAATCAACTCCAACGGGAGAGGCTACAGAACCATCGAGAATCGTAATTTTATGATCTTCAACTTCACCATCTGCGGCGGCCCCGATCGGAAGCGCTGTTCCGCCAGTCGAGATTCTGAATCGAGCAAACGTAGTACCCGTTGCAGCTCCCGCAGGAATTGAAAAAGGAACCACATGGATACCTACCGCTAACGATAGATCGTCGGTTACTTTTTCACCAATCTCAAAACTACCATCTTGATCGAAGTCAAACCAAGCACTGACCTTGTAGGGTCCGCCTGCTCCCTGAACGTCAACTACGTAAGAACTGGTATTTGTAACTCCCGCGGACGAAATGATAGAAAGGGGAAATGTAACCCCATCTTCATCGTCCGTATTATCCAAGTCATCCGCTGTCGCATCGGCATCCTGAAGCGTTCCACCTTCTGCTCCCAGACCGTCAGCTAAAGCTCCCAACGTGGGTCCTCCAAGAAAGTGAGAAGGGCCCGCATCTGTTGCCAAGGTGTTGTAGTTGTTAGCGCCTGTTCCAATGCCCGAATCTGGAGCATCGCCGTAATCAACGCCTCCTCCTCCACTAACAAACTCCGAATAAATAGAATTGGTAGCGACAAAATCGATTTCAATTGTTTGCCCTGCGTACGGCGCGAGAAGAGGATAACCGCCGCCGCCAATTCCACCCAATGTAGACTCTTCCGTACTCAGTTCAAGGCTCAATGGAACCGCACTTTCAAGTGTAGTATTTGCGAGAGTTAACGGATCATTTGCGGAGGCTGGTGTTCCCTTGAAATAATGATAGAATTGTCCCGTCGTGAACGCAACCGAGTTATGAATCGCAATTCCTGGATACGTCAACGCAGCTCCTCGTGCAGCCGGAATCGTGTTATCGGTGGAGTAGGACGATCCATCCGTGCCATAATCGTTATTTGGCCGACGAATGGACAAAGTGGTGGTGTCAAGTGGATAGGGTACACCATTGACAAAAATGGTTCCGGAAGACACCTTAGCAAATTTCTCCTCATCGACGCCTACACCCGCAGCATAACTCCCAACCGCAGTGGTAACCTGAAGTTCAATTCGTGTCAACGGCGTCCCCGCTTGGGCAACGTTGTTGATTTCAACGGTCGCAGGGCCGGTAAATTGATAAATGCGGGTCTGACCTGAAGCCGGTACTGCAAAAAGCAGAACGAATCCAAGTATAAATGCAGCTCTAAGAGGGGCAACTGAGCGCAAAAGCTGAGGGAATTTGTAGCTATCGATCATGATATTCTAAGTGAGCTCCCGATGGAAATATCCATTTCAGCCTAAAAAGGGCATATTTTGCCCTTCCATTTTGCTTCGAGAAGATCTACGGTATGGTTCTACATAGATGGGATACGTAGAAAACCACTTTTTTCGTTTTGATTGATATAAAAATGTCACATTTATATTTTGTTCAAAATACGACTATGCGTAGAGTTTTGATGACTAAATTACCCCCGGACATTATCAATCTTCCAAACTCTTGACCCCACTAACCTGTGATTCTCATTCTCAAACCGGACACGGACACTCACTCTGACCAGTACAAACACCTCATTAGTCATCTGGACTCGGCACCTCAGTTCACGTATTCGATGCACCAAATCGAAGGTGTTGGGCAGCGCCTAACGGAAATCTATCTTATTGGTGACACGGCTGGGTTGTCAGTAGACCAGATGAAGAGCTTGCCGTGCGTTGAGCGTGTGGTACGCGTTCAGGATTCGTACCGTATTCTTGGGCGACACGGCGAGGATAATCTTAGGACTGGGTTTGAATACAATGGCGTTGAGTTCAGCCAAGACACACTTCATGTATTTGCGGGGTTATGTGCCGTAGATAATGCGGACCACGTTGAGAAGATGTTCTCTGCGTTGCAGGATGAGGGACAGGTCACTTCCCGAATGGGCGCCTACAAACCGAGGACGAATCCGTATTCATTCCAGGGCCACGGCTCAGACTGTCTACCATGGGTATTTGAGCTAGCCGGAAAGTATGGCATTAAGGTCATTGCTATGGAGGTCACTCATGAGTCGCATATTGAGGAGATTGATGCGGCACTAGAAGCTACGGGGCGCCCTACGGGTGTCATGCTCCAGATTGGGACTAGAAACACCCAGAATTTTGAGCTTCTTAAGAGTGTGGGTAGACAGAACGAATATCCCGTCCTATTTAAACGAGGCTTCGGGATTACGCTCAACGAGAGTTTGAATGCGGCCGAGTATTTGGCCAGTGAAGGAAATCAAAACGTAATCTTTGCACTTCGAGGCATGAAAAACCAAGGTGGCGACCCCCATCGAAACATGGTAGACTTTACGCACGTCCCCGTGGTGAAGCGTCTCACGCGTATGCCGGTATGTGTAGATCCCTCCCATTCCGTGGGGTCACGAGACAAAGCTCCCGACGGACTCCTAGACGTCTTTCATGCCACGGCTCAAGGCGTGATCGCTGGCGCCAACATGGTGCTTGTAGACTTTCACCCAAAACCAGCCAAAGCGCTCGTAGACGGTCCGCAGGCACTCCGCATGAATGAACTAGGATGGTTCCTAGAGGACGTTGCTATCGCACGCGAAGCGTATGAGAAGAGGTCCCGCCTCAGCGCTCGTCAGTAATCAGACGCCTGCTCGAACAAATACATCGGTAACCATTCCTTGCGCTTCTTGCTGAATACGTAACAGGTGATCCGCACCCCGAAAACTCTCGGCGTAGATCTTGTAAATATCTTCCGTCCCAGACGGACGAGCGGCAAACCACCCATTTTCCGTCGTCACTTTCAGTCCACCAATAGCCGCTCCGTTTCCTGATGCGTGCGTAAGTCGCTCAAGGATGGATTCACCAGCCAGAGAATCGGCCGCAACATCTTGTGCAGACATAGAGGACAGGACAGCTTTCTGTTCTCTGTTCGCGGGCGCATCGGTGCGGGCATAAATGGGTGCGCCGTGCAGGGCCGTTAGCTCACCATAGCGCGCTCCAGGGTCCGTTCCTGTGGTCGCCGTCATTTCGGCCGCTAGCAGATTCAAAATGATTCCGTCTTTGTCGGTGGACCAAGGCAAGCCATTTCTACTCAGAAAGGAAGCGCCAGCACTCTCCTCCCCTCCAAAACCAAGCGAACCATCGAGGAGTCCATCTACAAACCACTTAAATCCAACAGGGACCTCGATCACTCTTTTGCCGATGGCAGCCACGACACGGTCGATAATAGAAGACGAGACCAATGTTTTGCCAACTGCCTCCGTGCCTTTCCAGTTTTTGCGATGGGTGAAGAGGTAGTCAATGGCCACAGCCAAATAGTGATTGGGATTCAACAACCCGTGTCCTGGGGTTACAATTCCGTGTCGGTCAAAATCCGGATCATTTCCAAACGCAATATCAAAGCGATCTTTCATCTCAATCAAACCCGCCATGGCATACGCGGATGAGCAATCCATGCGCACCTTTCCATCTCGGTCCACACGCATAAAGGAAAACGTCGGATCTACCCGCTCATTCACGACGGTCAAATTCAATCCATAGTGTTCTGCAATAACCGCCCAGTAGTAAGTGCCCGCCCCGCCAAGAGGGTCCGCTCCAATGCGTACATCAGCCTGCCGAATGGCTTGCATATCGATTACGCTATCTAATCCCGATATATAAGGCATTCGAAAGTCTATGGCTCGAATCGAACCACTCCCTTTCGCTGCGCCTAAACCAATTCGCCTAATACCCTTTAGCCCTGCTTTTAAATACTGATTGGCTCGGTCTTCCACCCAACTCGTGATCGCCCCATCGGCCGGGCCTCCTGAGGGTGGATTGTATTTAAACCCGCCATCTCGGGGCGGATTGTGAGACGGAGTAACTACGATGCCGTCCGCGCCGCCTTTCCCTTCCCGGTTGTATCTCAGAATAGCATTCGAAATAACGGGGGTTGGCGTGAACCCGTCGTTTTCTTGGTACCGAACCTCCATCCCATTTGCAGCCAAAACCTCCAGTGCCGTGTCCGTAGCCGGTCCAGAGAGTGCATGGGTGTCTTTACCCAAGAAAAGAGGACCATCAATGCCATTGAGAACTCGGTAGTCACATATCGCTTGGGTTGTTGCCAGGATATGGTTTTCATTAAACCGCGTGTCGGAAGAGGACCCCCTATGACCCGAGGTACCAAAAGAGACCGCTTCATCCGGATCTTCTGCATTGGGTTTAAGTCGAAAATAGTCTGCGATTAAAACGTCTGGATCAATAATTAACTCAGAGGGAACAGGCTTTCCGGCAAAAGGGTGGTCTGGCATCAGGTTACGGCATCAAATTATAATGTGGCGTCTCGGAATCTAAGGTTCAGCATGGTGAACAGGAATAGAATTAGATTGAATGCCCTTTCAAATTGCCCTAATGAAGTGAGCACCCTACTTTTAGGACTCACTTCAAACCGATGGACGCACGTGGATATATTAGGAATTGATATTGGCGGGACAGGAATCAAAGCGGCTATTGTGGATACGAGCACGGGTGCTTTGAAATCAGAGCGTCACCGTATCCGAACTCCCGAAAGTGCAACTCCTCAAGCTGTTTCAGCTGTGGTCATTGAAATGATGCATCATTTCAAGTGGAACGGTCCCATAGGCTGCACCCTACCAGCGCGAGTCGAACATGGAATTGTACATACGGCGGCCAATATCCATGCGGATTGGATAGAAACAGAGGTCGACAGCTTATTTTCGATCGCCACTGGTCAGAAAGTTACTGTCTTGAACGACGCAGATGCAGCAGGTTTGGCCTCGGTTACCTTTGGGGCCGGAAAAGGTCGGATGGGGACGGTCTTTTTTATTACCGTAGGTACTGGAATCGGCTCGGCCATGTTCTTAGATGGAAAACTCGTTCCGGGAACCGAGCTGGGGCATCTTCAACTCAAAGGGCGTTCGGCTGAGCTCTACGCATCAGCCCGTGTAAAAAAGGAAAAAGAGCTAACTTGGAAAAAGTGGGCCAAGCGTTTCCAGAAATACCTTCACATGTTAGAATTCCTCTTCGCTCCCGATGCCATCATCGTGGGTGGAGGCGTCTCTCGTCCGGCTAAAATTAGGGAGTATGCGAAGTATCTGAACACCAATGCAGAGTTACTCTTCGCGACACTTGAAAATGAGGCAGGCATCATTGGGGCTGCTTGCGCCGCTGCTGTTAACGACCAAAATTAGACGGGGCAGGGCACCCTTTTGCTCGGCCTATCCCTAGTGAATGATCTCAACAAAATCGGGCACGACCAATGTCGATGGGAATCTTCGTTTCATTACCTCACTCAATGGTGCTGCTTCGTCCCGCGTCCTGAACGCTCCGATTCGAACCCGATAATAGGGCTGTCTATACAGGCTAATAACCTCTGAGGAAGAAAGGAGACCCAACTCGGCCAACTCCTCTTCTGTTTTCGAATTCAACCATCGTCTTAGTGATTCTTCGGCATTGATGGCTTCAATTCGGTCGACTGATGAAAACACCTGGACTCTAAACCCTTCCACTTCCTCAACGACACCATCGTCTGCTGAGCTGGTCATCAAGATCTCGGGTACATCATGTACGATATCCTTGTCCGTCACGACTGGGGGATCCGGGAAGTTGGCCGGATTAATCTGCTCCACTTCTGACCAATTACTTGGCCCCACGACCACTACTTGAGGAGTTGTATTCACAACGGGTTGGGAGGAACTGCACCCTACTAAAAGTAGGAGGAGGAAAAGGCTACGATACATCTTTCGCATGATCAATAGTCCGAATTGCTGGTAGTCCCTTTGAGAATGGCTACCGACGCACTGGCACCAATTCGCGTTGCCCCGCTCGCAATCATGAGTTCCGCATCTTTTCTGGACCGCACGCCTCCGGAAGCCTTGATGCCCATACGCGGACCCACGACTCGTCTCATCAAGGCGATATCCGCGGCGGTAGCTCCTCCTTTTGAAAACCCAGTTGACGTTTTTACAAAGTCAGCACCCGCATTTTGAGACAAAACAGATGCGATTACCTTTTCTTCATCCGTGAGCAGAGCCGTTTCAAGAATTACTTTAGTAATAATGTGTTTCCCACTAGGTTGAGTCGTGGACGCCGCTCGCGCGGCGTCCACGACCGCGCGAATATCTTTTTCGACGTACTCGTGATTGCCGCTTTTCAGCATACCCACGTTAATGACCATATCCACTTCCGTAGCGCCATCTCGAATAGCGGTTTCCGACTCAAGTGCCTTGACCCCCGTCGCGCTCGCACCGAGCGGAAAGCCGATAACCGTACAGATGGCTACGGGCGATCCTGCAAGCAATTCCGAAGCCAAGCGCACGTAACAGGGATTCACACACACGGATGCAAAGCAATACTTGGATGCCTCTTCGCACAACTCTCGGATCTGAGCCTCCGTTGTTTCAGGCTTCAATGCGGTATGATCAATCATACGTGCGAGTGGAGGCGCCAATTCGCAGGATGAAAAGCTGTAGCGCTCGGGTTGGTCCACACAGACGCCGAAACGACAAGCTCCGGCATCCACCATATGATTAAGGGCATGCGGACCAGGTCCTCGTTGGGGCGCCGTCGCATCGTATCGAGCTTGCAGTCGCTCTATAATTTTATGTTTTTCCTCTGGTGTCATCTGCTTAAGATACGCTGAGCGCCTAACATTATTGCGTTGATGTTAAAGTACTTCAGGAGCACTTTTGGGTACAATTACGCGGAGTGAATTCGCTACAACGCTAACCTCAATAGAACGTGCTTCCAGCGACTGCACTTCACCATCGGCGTGGATAGGCAAGCCCCGGTCCGTGTCTATCAGCATTTTTTCCAATTGATGATAATTGACTTCCTTCATGGTAAGGTGCTTCCCCTCTCGCGTTGCCGGTAACAAGGAAAGCGATCTCATGATGGAACAGTTCTCCACTACACACGCATCTACTCGTCCATCAGAAACCAAGGCCTTCGGATTGATTGAATAGCCGCCACCAGAATCCTGGGCATTTCCAATGGTGGTGAACATCATTCGACCAGAAAAAATGGGCTCCTTCCCATTCGACAGATTCCAAACAGTCGCTCCCGAGGATATCCACGATTTCAAGGCAACTAGAATGGATACGGTATATCCAATCCCGAACGGCCATCCTTTATACTTGGGCGCGATAACCGCACAGAATGCGTCAAAACCTACTCCTAACGCGTTTATAAAGCGGCATTCGCGTGTCTTACCCTCTTCTTTCCACTGGCTATATCCGGTGTCTACGGTCCTCAGGGTTCCAGTAGATAGGGCGCTGATGGCTTCCTTCCACTCCATGGGCATTTTTAAGGCTCGTGCAAAATCATTCCCAGAACCTAACGGAAGTATGCCCATCGGAACACGTGACCCCACTTCGACGAGACCTGTTCCCACTTCGTGAACCGTTCCATCTCCCCCGACCGCCAAAACGAGGTCCACCTCCGCTCCTAATTCCATAGCCAACTCTCTGGCGTGCCCCTTGTACTCCGTGCAATGAAACCGCACCGACCCAAAGGTCGCGTGCAGCTCATCCTTGAGGTTGGGTTCTAGATGAGCCAGCCTGCCGGTTTGCGCGGCAGGATTAAAGACAACAACTACGTTTCTAAATTGAGACATGGTGGAAACTACGATCTTCTAGAACAATTATGCCCCATCATCGAAACAGAACCCTATCTTCTGATTCCTTTTCTCAGGTCAATCAACTAAATCTGCTTTTGGCTATGCGGCGTGCGCCCATTGTTGCGTTCCTGTTTCTAACATTGCTGACTTCCTGCGCACTGTTCGACAAACCCCAAACAGCTGCCGAAAACGGTGAAATTCAGCTGGTGGACGGCCTAGGACGCTTGTTTGCATTCAATGAACCTGCACGGCGGGCCGTTACAATTGCTCCGGGAGCCACGGAAGTTGTGTTTGCGGCAGGTGGCTTTGATCGGCTCATTGGCGTGAGTAACGTGGATGATTTCCCACAATCAGTGACATCCCTACCTCAATTTTCTGTTTTGCCCATGGACTTCGAGGCCATTGTGGCGCTCGAGCCAGACCTAGTACTGGCCTCCTCCCAAGTGAACGACCCACGCAACGCCGACATGTTCGACGAGCTAAACATTCCCGTTTTTTACCTGGATGCCTCTTCTTGGTCCTCGGTACACGCCTCCATTCGAAACGTAGGAATTCTGCTAGGCACAGAGCCCCAAGCCATAGCGGCCCAAACTGCGCTGGATACTCGAGTGGAAGACCTCAAAAAACGGACGACCACTCTGGCTGATCGTCCAAGGGGAATATTCTTGGTTAGTAATGTCACCAGTTATTCGTTTGGTGCTGATTCCTACGTCCAGGATGTCTTAGACTGGGCTGGTATCGAATCGCTCACCAAGGATCACGAGAGCCCAGCACCAGTTTTGTCGGATGAATGGGTACTCATTGAGGATCCCGACGTTATTATTGGAACGTTTCCGTCTGATTTCACACCAACAGATTTACCCCAGCACCATGCTTCGTGGGAGCGGTTGCAAGCCGTAGAAAAAGGAACTGTTTTTTCGATCGAACCGAACCTCATTTCTAGACCGGGACCGCGAAACGTTGACGCAGCCTACCAGATTGCCAAACACGTCCATCCTCAACTCTTCATTACCCTGACCGATTCGATTTGAAACGGCAGCATGTCATATTACTAGTTCTCCTGATGGCCATACTGCCTGCCTTGGCCGTATCCATCGCCTTTGGGTCCATATCCATCCCCGTGGCGACCACCTTCTCCATGCTGCTAGGGAACGGAGCAGGTGTAGAGGAGACGTTGAAAGTGATCATTTTACAGCTGCGACTACCCAAAGCCATTGCTGCTTTTTTCGTTGGAGGTGGCCTCTCGCTGGTTGGAGTCGCGATGCAGGCTCTGGTCCGAAATCCGTTAGCCGAACCCTATGTGCTAGGCGTTTCGGGAGGTGCCTCTGCTGGTGCGTCCCTGTTTTACCTCGGTCTGGTACCGACCCTGATTGCCACGCAGCTAGACCTTGCCTTTGCCTCTTTTTTGGGTGCCTTACTCTCCATTAGTATGGTATACCTCGTTGCTCGATCCTCTGGCAGCTTGTCCGTTTCCCGATTGCTACTGGCCGGAGTAGCCATGGCCTCGTTCATGGCTGCCATTTCATCCTTTGTTTATTTCGCCACCCCAGATTTGAACCGCATGAGGTCTGTCCTCTTCTGGCTCATGGGTTCTTTTTATCATATTACGTGGGCTGATTTACCAGCAGCCATTGCCGTTACGCTTGCGGGTGGCGGCATTCTACTCGGTCTTTCTCGGTCGTTAGACGCCATGCTCATTGGCGAAGAACCCGCGCAATCCCTTGGTGTACCCGTTGAATCGGTGAAGAAAATTCTCATCGTGCTTTCTGCGTTAGTCACCGGTACGTTGGTCTCTGTTTCAGGAGCTATCGGGTTTGTGGGGCTCATCATACCTCATTCTGTGCGGAGTCTCATGGGCGTAAATCATCGATATGTACTTCCTGGTTCGTTCTTGGCAGGTGGCATTTTTCTGGTTTTAGCAGACACCCTGGCTAGGAGTATTCTTCCCGGCCAACAACTGCCCGTAGGAATTGTAACGGCCATTGCCGGTGTACCCTTCTTTTTATTCCTTCTCCGGCGAACAGACTATCAGTTCAAATAATCTCGCCAGAACCTGAATCGTAACGCTTCTCAAGCGTATTTTTAGAACATGCAGCAGACAGAATCCGAAGTACCACCAGCACCGCCCGTCGGAAAACTGACCCTAAAAGGGATCCAGCGACCCATTAATGCGGAACTGACCCATTTCCGAGCCTATTTTCGGGATGCAATGAAGTCTGAGGTCTTTCTGCTGGACCGCGTCATCCAGTATTTGCTGAAACAGAAAGGGAAGCAGATGCGCCCTATTCTGGTTCTTCTCTCTGCTCGAGCATGCGGCGGTGTAGATGAATCGACCTACCGAGGCGCAGCGCTTGTAGAATTGCTACACACGGCCACCCTGGTGCACGATGATGTTGTAGATGATGCGGATCGACGCCGTTCTGTGTTTTCCATCAGGGCGCTATGGAAAAACAAAATAGCCGTACTGCTAGGCGATTTCCTGCTTAGTCGTGGTCTCCTGCTTGCACTCGACCACAAAGATTACCAACTCCTGCATATCGTTTCAGATGCCGTTCGACGCATGAGCGAAGGAGAACTCCTCCAGATTGAAAAGGCCCGAAAGCTGGACATCGACGAGGAGACCTACTTTCGCATCATTTCGGATAAAACCGCATCTCTCCTGGCCGCTTGCACCATGTCTGGAGCCGCATCGGCTACCGAGGATGAACATATTCGAGAACGCATGAAAGCGTTTGGTCAGGCCTTGGGCATGGCCTTCCAGATTCGGGATGACCTATTCGACTTTGGCGTTACCGATGTAGGAAAACCTCTCGGAATCGATCTGATCGAGAAAAAAATGACGCTCCCCCTCATTTATTCCCTTTCGCGGTGTAAAAAGGCAGACCGCAAGCGCCTTTTGCGTCTAGTCCGGAAAGACCAGAAGTCTAAAGAAGACATTCGGACGGTGACTCAATTTGTTACTGAGCAAGGGGGAATAGAGTACGCCACGTCCGCCATGATGGAATACGCTAACGAAGCGAAGCAAGAATTGGAGATTTTACCGCCATCGCCAGCCAGAGATGCACTCAGAGATCTGGTATCCTTTACGGTTACGCGACAGAAGTAGACGTCGTTCTTTTCAAGAAAGCGATGGCTATTTCATTGAAGACTTCGGGACGCTCAATATTGCAAACATGTCCCACCCCATCAATCACTTGCAGATGCGAGTTAGGTGTCCGAGCTACCACCTTCTTGGCCGGCGGTAAAAACATGTAGTCTCGGCTACCCATGAGATAAAGAGAGCGCATCTTGGACTGTACAGAGGCCCATTTTTGCAATTTTCTACTCACCGAAGGAATGAGCCCAAGCCACCTTCGAAATTCCTCTGGGGCAACCCGGCGCGATTCCCTGATAAAAACCTTCCGAGCCTCAGCGGCCTTTTTACCCGGCATAATGATCCAGGCAAAAATTGCATACAGCGTTTCGAACGGGACGAGATATTTAAGCGACTGACCTGCAACAATCAGAATTCTGGCCCATTTCGTGAATCCGGCAACAGCACCAGCATACACAGCGGACAAAGCCCGCTCGGGAGCCATTTCGACTATCGTTCGAATGAGAATAGTACCCAAAGATACGCCCACAAAATGAGCCGACTTAATGGATTCCTTATCCAGCACCTTCAAAACATCTTGGCTGATGGCTTCTATCGAGTAGGCTCCCTCGCCGTGATAGTCATTCGACCTTCCATGGCCCCTCAGGTCAACCAAAAGCACATTAAACTCCTTCTGAAAAGCTCGAAGTTGCTTAAACCAGACAGCCGAGCTGCCCCCTGCGCCATGCACAAAGACCACCCATTCGCTGGATTGTGATGCTGCAAATATTTTGTAGAAAAGCATGAAAACTCCTGTTTCAGAAGGCGCGGTATACGGATGGATTCCAGTCTGGTTGTCACTCCATCACCTCCTGCGCAGATTTTTCACTAGAGAGGCACCTTTTTTTTGGCTCTAAAGCTGCTGACCCCGATTTTGAAGCATGGCAACAATACATACTTTTTTTGCATCTCAGTTTGGAGATGCGCCAGATATCGTGACTTCTGCCCCAGGCCGCATTGAGGTCTTGGGAAATCACACGGACTACAACGGAGGAACGGTTGTAGGCGGCTGTATCGAAAAGCGACTTTTCGTGGGGATCACTAAGCGGACAGACAAGACCATTCGCTTAACTAGTTCTGACCCGCTGTCTTTGAATACACCGGTGGTTTCTTCCCTCTCGTCCTACGCAACGGATGATCTTCCCGATTGGACCAAGTACCCACTTGGCATTCTCGACGAGTTGCTAATGAGTACCTCATTGGACGCTGGATTTGATCTGGCCGTGCATTCTGAAATTCCGACCGGCGAAGGACTATCTAGTAGCGCCGCCATAGAGTTGGCTACGTGTCTGGCGTTGGATGCTGTCTTCGATCTTTCCCTCCATCTCAATCAGATGATTGGCCTCTCCCACCGAGCGGAAAACCGTTTTGTAGGCGTGCCCTGTGGGTTGTTAGACCAAACGGTGGTTGGGCGAGGAAAAGAAAATGCACTCGTGGTGCTGGATGCCGGATCGGGGCTGCATCAGGTTCTCCCAGTTGGAGCTTCGTTTCGGCTCGTGGTGTTCAGAACCCACATTCGACATGAGCTGCAACATTCACCTTATGAGGTTCGACACCGTGAATGTCGGGACGCTCTAATGAGTCTCGAACGTCTTATTCCAGGCGTCAGGCATTTGGCACGTCTGCACCCGGCAGATATCTCTGCTTACGACATTGTGTTGGATGAAACGCTTGCCCGCCGCGCGCGCCATGTGGTCGAAGAGCAACGGCGTGTCGGCCAGTTTCTGAAAGCACTGAATGAGGCGGATTTACGCGCGGCGGGCAGCCTCCTGTCCGCATCGCACGAAAGCTCAAAAAGCCTTTTCGAAAACTCCACTCCCGAAATGGATTTTCTAGTCGCTGCGCTTTCAGCAAATGAACAAGTCTACGGCGCCCGGCTTTCTGGAGCGGGATGGGGCGGCGCCGTGTTAGCCCTTGTGTCAGATTCATTTCTAGACAGCGACGCAAACCGTCTGGCCGACGTTTACCAGGCAACTTTCGACGTGCGACCCAAGTGGTGGAGAACCACTCTCCATGAAGGGGCTAGGCGGGAAAGCCATTGATTTCTCTATCCGCTGAAACGTTTAGCGTGCAAGTACAACTCATCTAGACATACTGCTGTCTCCGGCAACCACATCCCCTACTTAATGTCCAAATCAGACGAAAATCAAGCAAAAAGACCAAAACGATCTTGGAAACGCACAGCCTTAGAGTGGGCTGGCCTTCTAGCCGTTATCGCATTTTTCAGGTATACGGACCAGGGAACGGTGGTTCAGAGCTGGTTACAAAGAGGGCTGCTAGCCACGGGCATCATGCAAGCCGATGTGCGATATGCCGAGAATCATGATGAGCCTGCAAACTTCAACTTGAAGCTGACTACGCTCGAGGGAGAACCAGCACTTCTGAGCGATTATCGTGGCAAGGTCATATTTCTGAATTTCTGGGCTACTTGGTGTCCTCCTTGCCTAGCTGAGATGCCGTTCATTCAGTCCTTGTACGAAGATGTCGCAAGTGAAGACATCGTTTTTGTGATGGTTTCCACGGATGAAGAAGTGGAAACGGCTCAACGGTTCATCGATGCGAAGGGGTACACACTACCCATATACAGACTAGCAGGGCGCGTTCCTGCCCAGTACGATGTGCGGACTCTTCCCACGACCTATGTCATTTCGCCGTCTGGAAACATGGCAACGGTCCATGTTGGAATGGCTAACTACAATACGCGCGGGTTTCGAAAATTTCTCAAGCAGATGTCTGTTACCGGAGTCTTGGAAGACATTTAGTCTTGGTCTCTGAGATAAGCATCCGTTCCATCTAGCCAATCCTGTCTAGGTGGGCTGAAAATATCAACATCGAGCGTGTCTTCGAGAGCCTCGGCTTTGTGCCATACGTTGGAAGGGATATGAAGAACTTCTCCTTCATTCACATCCACTACTTCGGACAGGTCTTCTCCAATCCAGAAGCGCAGCTTTCCTTTTAGAATGTAGGTAATCTGCTCATTATCGTGCTGATGCAACGGGACAATAGCCCCTTTATCTAAGTAGACATGCGCCAGCATAACGCGATCCCCCGTTACTAGCTTTCTTCCAATTTTGGGCGAGAGGGCTTCGAGTGGTATTTCATCCCAAGAGACTTTAGAAACTGAATCGGTAGACATAAGAATCTGATTTGATTGGAGGCATAATTGAAAGTATAACGTCCGGAGAACGGAGTCAAAAGACCTCCCACCCTTAAACCGCCTCCGTAACACATTTCGTTCGAGTGCATCCTACATTACAGCATCTTCGTCTCCTTTCTGGTCAACTAAGGAGAAAACCCTTCTCCTTTCGGTCCTATGGCAGTTCGTCGAAAAAGCACGCGTCCCCTTTCGAATGTTCGGCTCATTGATGAGCTAAATATGCGCATGCCTACCGACGCAACCTATGATGTTGGCATTGCACAATCCGAGGCGGAAGTAATGGCACTGCAAAGCCTTCGATATTCCGTGTTCAATGTCGAAATGAAAGAAGGGTTGTCAGCTTCCCACATTGAAGGTTTGGATGTAGATGCTTTTGACGATCAGTGCCATCATTTGTATGTAAGACATCGAGATACAGGCATCATGGTGGGTACTTACCGAATGCAAACGGTAGACATGGCCCAATCGCATAATGGATTTTACTCCGGCACCCTGTTTGATTTTTCAGCCGCACCAAGACAACTCATCCAGCGCGGAGTTGAAATTGGCAGAGCATGTATTGAGTTTGACCATCGAAGCCTGAAAGTGTTGTATCTCCTTTGGAAAGGCCTCGGTGTGTATGCGGCTCATCTCGACAAACAATACCTTTTTGGCTGTTGTTCGCTCACTGATCAGAACGAAGAAGAGGGTTTGGCTGTAAAGAACTATTTAGAAAAACGAAGTAGGATGCACCCTGATTTCGAGATTTCACCTCTTGAATCACATATTTGTTGCCAAAACCTCGTTTCAGATGCCATTTCAAAACCCCCACGGCTCATGCGAGCATATTTGTCTCTAGGAGCATTAATTTGTAGCCCTCCTGCTATTGATCGCAAGTTTAAAACCATTGATTTTTTGACGGTTTTTGATTCGCGTACATTGAAGCGAACCGATCTTGCCTTTTATCGAATTGCATAATGAACTTTCTTCGGGCAAGTCTGCGCCTACTCTCTCTATTCTTGGTGCTTATCGCTCTATTCGTCCTTTGGATGCCCGGCGACTTGTTGCTCAGGACCACCGGCCGGGATACCATTTCCTGGCGCGCAAATGTGCTCCGATTTTGGGGACGCGTGGCAGCTCCTATTATGGGGCTTCGCATTACGGTCGAGGGGACCCCTCCCCAAATGCCTTTCTGCCTGGTAGCCAACCACCTCTCCTACGTGGACGTTTTATTAATGCAGTTTACAACGGGTGGTATCCTTTTGTCCAAAGCAGAGGTGGCCTCTTGGCCCATTGTTGGAGCACTGAGTGCGCGTATCGGTACCCTTTTTATTGATCGAACCATGCGTCGAGATGTTGTACGAGTCAATCAGCTGATCGAAAACACCCTCGCTGCTGGAGATGGAATCATCTTCTTTCCAGAAGGGACGACTGGCGATGGGAAGTCCGTTCGTCGATTCAACTCATCTTTGCTAAACTATCCGGCCCAAACTTCGTATCCCGTTCACTACGCCGCTATCAGCTATTCGAGCAAACACGTTGATCCAGCAGATCGCATCTGCTGGTGGGCCGATATGACGTTTTTCGATCATTTCTGGAAACTACTTCAGATCCCTTCCTTCGAGGCTACTATTGTTTTTGGCCCTGAATCTGTAACCGAAGTGGATCGAAAAGTACTGACCCTTACGCTGAAGCAGCGGATTGAGGACATATTCACTCCGTCGACAAGACGACTACGATGAGGAGACCGTAAGATGCAGGATACTTCCAGATTAGTGGAGCTTAATATTGAATTTCTGGAACAGGGAAAGGAACTGATTTCCGAGGTTACAGATAGCGTCTTTACCGCCTGTAATAAACCCGTATATCCCTCTGGTGCAGGGGAACACTTTCGTCACATTATCGAGCACTATCAGCTCTTTTTGTCCGGTATAGGCTCGGACTTACTCGACTACGACGCTAGAAATCGAGATACTCGAATTGCTTGCGACCGCTCTTTTGCCTGCTCCGTGATTACTGATGTGCAAAGAGGCTTGGCCGAGATCCCAAGTACCGATCGGCAAGTCCGCGTTAAGATGGCCGCATCACCGGATGCAGATACAGACGCGCCGCTCAGTACCTCCACCTTGTGTCGCGAGTTAGAGTATTTACAAACGCACACGGTTCATCATTACGCATTAATTGCGATGATTCTTCGTTTGCAGTCCGTAGAACCCAACGCCAATTTTGGCGTGGCCCCCTCTACGTTACAGCACCGAACTATATCGGCATCGTCTGCACCTTTATCGCAACGCGCCTGATCCTCTGACGAGAGTGAAACCACCGACATCTTCCGTCCGCCTCAGCCTTAAAAGACGCGTTTTTCAAGGTGTCCTTGCGCTATACCTCGTTGCGCTTGCTTTTTCGCATCTCTACCGATGGTTTCAATCTGATTTTAATCCGCGACCGAATCAGGAATGGATTGAACTGGCTGAAATTGATGGCGATCAACAAGGCCCGGACACGATCCAAATGGCGTTTGTGGATTCGGAACCTCAAGCGTCCTCTGAGAAACCAAGCATTATTCTGCTTCATGGAAGTCCTGCCGCCTCCCCATTCATGATGCGACTGCATCGATCGCTTGCACAAGACAGTACATTTCGCGTCATTACGCCCGATTTACCCGGTTTTGAAGGCTCTTCTCGCCAACTCAACGACTATTCCTTTGCGGCACATGCCCGCTACTTAGAAGCTTTTCTCGATTCACTTTCTATCGCACAGGCCCACCTCATTGGATATTCTATGTCCGGTGGTGTGGTCGCAGACATCGCGTATCGTGATCCCGATCGAGTAGCCTCTCTCGTTTTGATGTCGACTATTGGAGCCCAAGAACTGGAATTACTAGGTGACTACCACCTCAATCACTCGATACACGGTCTTCAACTCGCCTTTTTGTGGGGGCTATCTGAGTTCACGCCACATTTTGGATGGATGGATAGATCTATGTTGGGTGTGAGTTATGCCCGCAATTTTTTTGACTCCGACCAGCGACCCCTCAGGAAATTTCTCACCTCATGGAAAGGTCCTACTCTCTTGATACATGGCCGTCAAGACGAGCTGGTGCCTTATGCGGCGGCCATCGAACATCGAAGAATCGTCCCTCAAAGTACGCTCGTGACGCTTGAAAATGCCGGTCATGGATTACCCATCACTCACCCTGATGAAGTTTCTAAAGCCATTCTTGAGTGGCTACAGCCTGTTGAAACCCATCAAAGCCAGACTAAAAGGCAAGCCAACCTTGGTCGGCTCACGCAAAGCAGGCTACCTTTTGATGCCTCTTCCCTGCCTCCCGTTACCGGGTTTTCGCTAGTTATTCTGATGCTACTCATTGCCGTAGCCACCTTCGCAAGCGAAGACCTAGCTAGCATCGGGGCTGGACTCATGGTCGCGCGAGGCACCTTTGGCTGGGATCATGCCTTGCTGGCTGTCTTTGTTGGAATTCTAGCTGGTGATATTGCCCTGTATGTTGCAGGAAGAATACTGGGGCGAAAAGTGGTGAAGCTACCGCCCTT
>ERZ1048686.466-NODE-466-length-39463-cov-6.644717_pt1 | contig 39463 bp, 43 predicted proteins | sample MGYA00383099_ERZ1048686 | MGnify/ENA primary metagenome ERZ1048686 (study PRJEB29581, sample SAMEA5548369) | metagenome | biome: marine; feature: coastal; material: water | depth 25 m | study: Short-term variability in the microbial, nano- and picoplankton... | reverse complement strand
GCGATAGGTATAAGGCACATTCAACAACAACGACATCAACTACGATCCTGCATCCGTTAACGAAAACAGAACAATATCAGTATGTTATTTTGAAAGATGGTGCCCGGGGGCGGATTTGAACCACCGACACGAGGATTTTCAGTCCACTGCTCTACCCCTGAGCTACCCGGGCACGGGAGAATTTGGTAAATTGGGTGAGGGACTTCTATGGTGTGCAGATCAGAGTGTCCAGAGGGATTTACCAATTTTTGTAGCTTTTGGCTTAGGCATTAACTCTTTTCAAATAGGTCCAGCAACCGTCCTCGCGCGGCCGGTGGGCTTTCCAAACCTAAATCCTTGCACAAATGGTTTTCTATGAAGAAACCGGTCACTCTAAGGGCATTGATGATATCGAGCTTATTTGCGTCTCCATTTCCTAACATCACACTTGGCAAGGGTAATAATCGGTCCACCCATTGCCCTGCCCCTTGGGCTGATACAGCACGCCCGGATTTTGGGGAAATATACCGTAAGTCATTAGTTTTATTGGTGACGGCACAGCTTTGCAGGTCCAATCCATATCCCAAAGTTTCAAGAAGCCGCATTTCCCACTTTAGATAGGCCAACGACCAAATATCCTGCCGATCAAGAAGATCTAAAAGCTGCTCGGTTACGATATAAAACTCTGACATCACTTCCCGCTCAGGCAACACCAAGCGTAAAATTGCTACCACTGCATTCAGCCCGGCTAAGGCCAACCGATTTGAAATTGCGATTGCGCTTCGGCTCCGCAAAGGCTCAACCGTAAATGTGCCTATATGATCTTGCAAACGCGCCCGCCAGGTCACATCAAGTTGCGCCCCAGGTTGGAGAATAGGCGCAAGTTTGCGTGACGTACCGGCCTTTACAACGCCAAGGTGCCGACCATGCGAGGGCGTGAAAACTTCAATTATCGCAGAAGTCTCGCCGTGCTTTCTTGTCGAAAGTAATATGCCGTGGTCGCGCCATTCCATAAAAGCATATCTATTGCCAAATCCACTTAATGTCAGCAGATTTGAAAACAAATAATTTTCGAATGAAAAACACTAGTCTTGTCCTAAAAAATGCTCTCCGTTCGAGTTCTCAACCTCAATCACCCAAAGGTCGGGGTCAAAACTGCGCTGTTTTACGATCAAATTGTCTACTTCGGTCTCGGGCCCTGTAGACATCTCTACCCAAGAAAGCTCGCCACTTTGCAAATCATAAGTGCGATGCATTAGGCACGCCTGCCCGTCTAATGTTGCCAGCTTCACCAAAACCGCTCCGGCCGTATTATCGCCGTGTGCCATCACATAGGCAGGTATATTTTGTAGCTCTAAACGTTTAATATACGCATGTACCCAAAATTCTGTAGCCAGCCTCGTCATGTATTTCCATCTTTGAAATTAAGGCCCATTTCTGAATAGCGCTGTGCATCCTCAAGCCATTTTTCGCGCACCTTAATTTGGCAAAACAAGTGCACTTTTCGTCCTAAGAATGTTTCCAGCTCTTGGCGTGCAGCTTTGGAAATTGCCTTTATCGTTTCACCCTTGTTCCCCAAAACAATGCCTTTATGCCCATCTCGAACAACATAGATCACTTGCTCAATTCTCGCACTGCCGTCTTTTCTTTCTTCCCAAGAATCGGTTTCAACTGTTAACTGGTATGGTAGTTCCTGATGCAATCTTAGGGTCAATTTCTCGCGGGTCATTTCTGCTGCAATCATCCTAAGCGGTAAATCTGCTATTTGATCCTCGGGGTATAACCAAGGATGGATAGGAACTTTGGCTGCAAGCGATTTGCGCAAATCTGTGACCCCATGTCCGTGTTCAGCAGAAATCATAAAAGTGTGTTCGAAAGAAAACTGCTCGTTCATTTTCTGGGTTAGGTTCAGCAAAAACTCGGATTTCACTCTGTCAATTTTATTAATTGCCAAAATAACAGGCCGGTCTCGAATTGTTGCCTTCAGCTGCTCAATAATGGCCTTAACGCCCTCACTTAAGCCGCGATGGGCCTCAATAAGCAAAACAATTATATCAGCATCTGCCGCCCCGCTCCAAGCAGCGGCAACCATTGCACGATCCAATCGACGGCGAGGTTTAAACACACCAGGGGTATCGACAAAGACCAGTTGCGATTCTCCTTCGATGGCAACCCCTCTTATTCTGGCGCGTGTTGTTTGAACCTTATGGGTTACGATTGAAACCTTAGCTCCGACCATTTGATTCAATAGGGTCGATTTTCCCGCATTTGGTTCGCCAATTAAGGCTATAAAACCTGCTTTTTTCATTCTGTAGCCCCTAAATCCCGCAGCAATACACTTGCGGCAGCTTGTTCAGCTTTCCTTTTGGTCCCGGCACTTGCTTGCTGCTTTTCGCCAGTTTCAAGGTACACTTCAATTTCAAAAACAGGCGCATGATCAGGACCCTTACGAGACATAGTTTCGTAAATTGGCGGCTTTAAACCGCGAGCTTGAGCCCATTCTTGCAAAGCCGTCTTCGCATCGCGGGCATCAGATTTAACCGCCTCAATCCGCGGACCCCAAAGTGTGAGAATTATCTTCTCAGCTTCGCCAAGGCCGCCATCAATATAGACCGCCGCAATTATCGCTTCCATTGCATCGCCCAGCAATGCCTCTTTTCGGCGCCCACCTGAAACCATCTCAGAGCGCCCGAGTTTTAGAACCGAGCCCAAATCTATTTGCTGGGCCACCTCAGCACATGTTTCTTTGCGCACAAGGGTATTAAATCTGGGCGCCAGCAGTCCTTCTTTTGCGTTAATGTCTTTCTCAAAAAGTGCCTGTGCCATCACTAAGCCAAGCACACGATCCCCTAAAAACTCAAGCCGTTGATTGTCATGCCGTGTCTGTGAACTCATAGATGAATGGGTCACAGCTTCTATCAGCAGACTAGGATCGCCAAACGTATAGCCCAGACGGGTTTGAAAACTGATAAGATCGGCGGAAAGCTTCACTCTATCCTCTTAAAAAACCGATTACTTCGCCAGGTCCAGAAGAAAAACATCGACCGACCTCCCGAAGAAAACATGACCCGATCTGCCCGTCCGACCAGATCTTCGAACTTTACAAATCCAACGCCTCCAGCCTTCTGACGAATACGACTGTCGGTTGAATTGTCTCGGTTATCCCCCATGAAAAAATATTCGCCGGTTGGGACAGTGAACACAGGCGTTGTGTCATTTGATCTTGTTCCGATATTTAAGGTAGTGTGTGTAACGCCATTTGGTAAGGTTTCAATGAAACGTTCTTTTTCGCAAATACCGCCGCTTCCAACTGCCCCATTTGCACATCGCGGCCGATTGCCAAATGATCCCTGAGGCTCCATGATCTCTTTGAAAATGCCATCTGGCTTCATATCCACAGGTGTTCCATTGAGATGAAGACGGCCCTCTTTCATTTGAACTTTATCGCCCGGAAGTCCAATCAACCGCTTGATATAATCTCTGCCAGTAACCGGGTGGCGAAAAACCACGACGTCACCCCTTTCAGGCGCGTCCCCGAACAGCCGATTGTTGTTATTCCTCAAAAAACCACAAATATCTTTCGCGTCTACATTAATGCCAAATCTGGGTATAATGACACTTGGGCAGGAAGCGTAGGAATACCCATAGGCCATTTTATTCACAAATAGAAAATCTCCGATCAGCAGCGTTTCTTTCATTGAACCCGAAGGAATCCAAAATGGTTGAAAGAACAAGGATCTAAAAATACCTGCCAAGAGCAATGCATAAACAATGGTCTTAATAGTCTCTAATATGGAATTTGGTTTTCTTTTGGCTTCAGTCGCCATCGGCTTCTCCTGAATAAGATATTCGCTTCATGATCATTTGGCAGCTATGTGTCAAGCCAGAGGTCTCGCCTCAATGACAACAAAAGCCTGTGCCCAAGGATGATCATCCGTTAGTGTAACGTGAATGATAGCTTCATGGCCTTTTGGGGTCATGTCCCGTAAACGCTCGGCGGCCCAGCCAGACACTTCCATAACTGGCTGACCCGTTCTTAGGTTTCTAACGGCCATGTCTTTCCATGCGATCCCCATTCGCAAGCCAGTGCCAAGAGCTTTTGAGCAGGCTTCTTTTGCTGCCCAGCGTTTGGCATATGTCCCTGCGGTGTCTTTTCTGCGTTCCGACTTTCTTTGTTCGGTTTCGGTAAATACCCGGTTTCGAAACCTGTCCCCATGCCGATCTAACACGCCAGCTATGCGCTCAATATTAGCTAGGTCGGTTCCAACGCCGAGGATCATAGCAAACCGCGTGCCTCATCCATTAAACGGCGCATTTCAGAAATTGCTGGTTGCAACCCAAGAAAAATCGCCTCGCCGATCAGAAAATGTCCAATATTCAATTCCATAACTTCTGGAAAAGCCGCCACTGGTTTTACTGTCTTATAGGTCAGCCCATGACCAACGTGTACTTCAAGCCCTAAGGAATGAGCATAAGACGACATTTCGCGCAAGCGCTCCAACTCAGCATCACTTTCTTCAAGCCTACCTTCTGCATGCAGGTCGCAATACGCACCGGCATGAAGTTCAATGACCTGCGCCCCAATACGCTTTGCCGCATCAATCTGCCGTTGGTCCGCAGCAATAAAAATTGAAACCCTGCTGCCAGCTTCACGCAAAGGGGCTATAAAATGTGCAAGCCTGTTGTCATCTTGGACAACATCTAAACCGCCTTCTGTCGTTCTTTCCTCTCGTTTTTCAGGCACAATACAAACTGCATGGGGCTTATGGCGCAACGCAATTTTTTGCATTTCATCAGTTGCAGCCATTTCAAAATTCAAAGGAACGCTCAATGTTTCCACCAAACGATTGATGTCCTCATCGGAAATGTGCCTGCGGTCCTCTCTCAAATGTGCGGTAATGCCATCAGCGCCTGCCTCTTCTGCCATAAGAGCGGCCCGAATGGGATCAGGATAGGCCGATCCCCTTGCGTTTCTCACTGTCGCAACATGATCAATATTCACACCGAGCCTAAGTTTTCCAAAATACCCCATGCCACTAAATCCTTTTTTCTGTCTCAATTATTTTACAGTTGTTATACTCTTTCGTCATTAGATTTAGGTTTCTTTTTTTTCAACGATAGAAGTTTTTCTCGCAATGCGCCCTTGCGCCGTTTTTGGTAAGCTCGAATTATTGGGACAGTCAAAAAGTAAGAGATTGAAGCAACCACTATACCTGGAGCTATTCCTCCTATTAGGAACGGAAAGAAAAACTCATCGTAAAACACAACTAAATTTGACCAATCCGCGGGCTTTCCGGAAAAAACTGATCCAATATTGGTCTGTAAATCACGACCTGCATCAAGGAACTTTCCGACAAAAGATCGGTATTTTTCAGGGTCGCCGGTTTGATTTCCCAACAAGAAATTTCCAGTTTTTATTGATATGACCCCGATTGGGAAATAGGTTAGGGGATTTCCAAAAAATGTCCCCAAAAGTGAAGCGAGAATATTTCCATTGCAAATACGGGCTATAATCAAAGCAACCAGAAAATGGAGTCCATAAAGCGGCGTGAAGGTTGCGAAAACCCCTGCCCAAATACCCCGAGCAATGCGCTCAGGTGTGTCAGGCAAACGGCGAAGCCTATGCTTTACATATTGAAAAGCACGTGACCAACCGCCAATTGGCCATAACGTGCTAAATACTACTTTAAAAGCAGACCTTTTATCACGACGCTTGAATACCACAAGAACCTCTATCTTCTCTAAGGCTCACTTACGCTAGCTTGACCTCGGCGTAAACGGGCAACTGCGGCCACTTGCCCTTCTGCCTCAAGAACTGTTGTAACGGCGTGAAGTTGCTCAATGTCTCTCAGATCAACATTCATGTTCAGACGATAGAAATCGGGATTTCTTTCAACAAATTCCAAGTCCGATATGTTTGCCAACTGCTCTCCAATCAAGGTGCAAATTCGCCCCAATACGCCCGCGTCATTGCTGATCGTCACATCCAAGGTCACCGGGTAAACTGCAGCGTGTTTTCCCGAATGCCAATGCAAATCCAACCAAAGATCTGGTTTGCTTTCATATTTCACCAAGACCTCACAATCAATTGTATGTACAGCAACACCCTGACCATGGGCGGCGATTCCAATGATCCGTTCGCCGGGAAGTGCTTGACAACATGGCGATCGATTAAAGGATTGCCCTGGAGCCAAACCAATCACAGCGCGGCGGCTATCAACTAAAGGTTGCTGGTCGGATGCTAATTCAGGATAAACTGAATGAACAACATCGCGGGACCGAAGTTCAGCGCTTCCCAGTCTTGCCAATAGCTCATCTTTGTTAGGAATACGCATTTTCTTAGCCGCGGTTGAGAGTGCCTTATCTGTTGCCTTTTTTCCTACATGTTCAAAGGCAGCGCGCGCCAATTCCTGTCCCATCACAATATGCTTTTGTTTGTCAGCCTCACGCAAAGCGCGCCTAATAGCCGTCTTGGCCTTTCCAGTTTCGGCCATTTCTAACCAAGTTACCTGGGGATTTTGACCTTGCGCTGTAATCACTTCGATAGATTGCCCATTTCTTAATCTCGTCCACAACGGAACTCTTAGTCCATCAACTTTTGCGCCAACGCATCTGTTGCCGATCCGTGTGTGAATTGCATAGGCAAAATCTATTGGCGTAGCGCCTTTTGGCAATTTTATAACATCGCCCTTGGGGGTGAAGCAGAATACCTTATCAGTATACATCTCAAGCTTCACAGCTTCGAGAAACGCATCATGATCTTCTTCTGCATCAAATTGTTCAATTAATGACTTGATCCAATCATAGGGATCAACTGTGAAGGGATTTTCACTGCGCACACCATCGCGATAAGACCAATGTGCGGCCACACCACTTTCCGCTACATCATGCATCTGTTGAGTGCGAATTTGAACTTCAACACGTTTTCCATCACGGCCCGAAACAGTGGTATGAATAGACCTATAACCATTTGATTTTGGCTGGCTAATATAATCTTTAAACCGTCCGGGAACAGCGCGCCAACGCCGATGAATAATCCCGAGTATTCGGTAGCAATCTGCTTCATTAATAGCGATTATTCGAAAGCCGTAAATGTCGGATAGGCGAGAGAAGGCCAATCCTTTTTCCTGCATCTTCCGCCAAATTGAATAGGGTTTCTTTGCGCGCCCAATAACCTTAGCCCCGATACCCGCGGTTCTAAGTTCTTCGTTCATGTCCCCTGTTATCCGATCAACCACATCTCCGGTTTCTTTTTGCAATGTAATGAAGCGCCGCATAATTGATGCGCGACCCTCAGGGTTAAGAACTTTAAAAGATAGATCTTCAAGGTCTTCTCGAATTGATTGCATCCCCATGCGCCCTGCAAGCGGGGCAAAAATATCCATGGTCTCACGGGCCTTTTGGGCCTGTTTTTCAGTGGCCATCGATCGTATGGTGCGCATATTGTGCAACCTGTCAGCCAACTTAACCAAAATAACCCGCATATCTTGGGCAATTGCCATCAATAACTTGCGTATATTTTCAGCTTCTTTGGTTTCAGTAGAACTCAGTTGCATCTTGGTCAACTTGGTCACACCGTCAACCAGCTTTGCGATCTCTGGTGAAAAGTTGTTGGATATTTCTTGCTTTGTTGAACCGGTATCTTCGATGGTGTCGTGCAACAGAGCCGTAATGATGCTGGCATCATCCAACTTTTGTTCGCTCAAAATAATTGCGACGGCCAATGGATGCGAAAAATAGGGCTCGCCTGACTTACGTAATTGCCCGTGATGTTTGTTCTTTGAATACTCATGGGCCGCGATAATCATCGCGCTATTCGATTTTGGATTGTACTTACTAACTCTGGCTGCAAGGTCTTCAGCAGTAATCATATGCTAAAACCTTACACTAGATTTATCCTTGGCCTTGCGCCGCCATCAATGCCCGCAAAAGCTTTTCCTCTGACATGTCATCTTCAAGTGGCTTATCAGCTTCGCCACTCATCAAAATCGCCATGGAATCATCTTCAGGCTCATCAACTTCGATTTGAGTTTGGTTTGATTCGATCAAACGTTCTCTAAGAGTGTCCGCTGACTGGGTTTCATCGGCGATTTCGCGTAGAGAAACCACTGGATTTTTGTCATTGTCACGATCAACCGTCAATGGCGACCCTGATGAAATCTCACGAGCGCGGTGCGATGCTAGCATCACCAACTCAAATCGGTTAGGAACTTTATCCACACAGTCTTCAACCGTCACTCTTGCCATTGTCTTCTCCAAACTAAAAGCACTTAGAAAAGGCGGTTCTAAGCCCCGATACGGAAAATTACAAGCCTATAATGACATTACTTCTAATTCATCACGCTGGGAAACCGGCAAAGAGAAAAACATCTCTTCTACAGTCTTTTCAAGTGCAGGGTGACGCCATTCGGGGGCAACATCCATCAAAGGGCCCAGAACAAATGCACGCTCCTGCAGTCTAGGGTGGGGCAAAATAAGGTGTTCTGGAACACATCTTTGTTGCATGTCAGCATCCAAACTTCGCCACTTTTTGAAAGTACATTGATCAGGCAGAACCAGATCACCATAGCTGAGCAGATCCATATCTAATGTACGACTACCCCATCTTTTTTGGCGAACTCTACCTGAGTTTGCTTCTAGCTCATGAAATATCAATAACAATTGGTCTGGCGCTATCTTAGTATTTATCATCAAAGCTGCATTCACAAAGTCTGGCCCTGCGCCCTTTGGAAACGATGGTGTTTTGAACAAGCGGCTCGCCTTAATAATTTTCAAATCATATTTTACCAATTCTGATATTGACCTTAAAACTAGATCGGCCGGAGTATTGCCCTCCCATTCTTGGTTGCTACCCAGCGCAACCAGACAATTTTTACCCATATGGATCAAAATAACATCCTCTTGGTCCAAAAGCATCCCTTGCGACAAACCCAAAAATGCTTAGTTTACCCTAACTCTCTGCCAACTTCGAATTTACTCACAGATGATAGGCAGGTGTGTATTTGAAAGGAATATAAATGTTTTACAAGGACGAACGGCTTGCGCTGTTCATCGATGGCTCGAACCTTTATGCAGCCGCAAAATCCCTAGGGTTCGACATTGACTACAAACTTCTCCGAACAGAATTTATGCGTCGTGGTAAAATGCTCAGAGCGTTTTATTATACGGCTTTGCTGGATAACGAAGAATACTCACCCATAAGGCCGCTTGTTGATTGGTTAAACTATAATGGTTTCACAATGGTCACCAAGGCAGCCAAAGAATACACCGACAGCCAAGGCCGCCGAAAAGTCAAAGGCAACATGGACATTGAGCTGACAGTTAACGCTATGGAACTGGCGCCCCATGTGGATCACATTGTGTTATTTTCAGGAGATGGCGATTTCCGCCCACTTGTTGAAAGTCTACAGCGCAAGGGTGTTAGGGTGTCAGTTGTATCAACAATTCGTAGCCAACCACCGATGATTGCTGATGAATTGCGCCGTCAAGCGGACAATTTCATCGAATTGGATGGTCTACGCGATGTCGTTGGCAGACCGCCTCGAGAAGATTCTGAAATAGAACAAGAGTACGCTGTTTGATCTAGTCTTGCCTCCTCTGTAGTTCAGAGGAGGCAACTTTTTGCTCTACAAAAGAACTTTTTTATATTTAATTTTCTATCCATGGCAAAGATAAAATAATAAAATTTTATCGAGTACCGGTGGAAATATAATACCAGTCAGCTAAAATAATTTAGCAAGAGTAGAACTTATCGACCTCTGATTTCTAAGTCATGAGCACAAAACTATATAGCCGTTTCGATATTGTATTTGTAGAGTGTATAATTACTTCGTAAAACGTGCTTCAAGCCCCAAGAGATTGGGGTCGAACAAACGGAGAAACTATGTCGCTTCCATCGCTGCAATTGTATCTGGCAGCCCCGCGTGGATTTTGCGCGGGCGTTGATCGCGCTATACAAATTGTAGATATGGCTTTGGAAAAATGGGGCGCACCAGTCTATGTGCGGCATGAAATTGTACACAATAAATTTGTCGTTGATAGCTTAAGGCGTAAGGGCGCCATATTTGTAGACGAATTAGAACAGTGCCCTGATGATCGGCCTGTCATTTTTTCAGCCCATGGTGTGCCAAAAGCTGTGCCTGCAGCAGCAGCCAAACGGGACATGGTCTATGTAGATGCCACTTGCCCTTTGGTAAGCAAAGTTCACATAGAGGCAGATCGACATTATAAAGCAGGGCTTCAAATAATCATGATCGGCCACGACGGTCATCCGGAAACAATTGGTACGATGGGACAACTTCCAAAAGGAGAAGTTCTTTTGGTTGAAACTGCAAAAGATGTATCAGATTTAATCGTCCGAGACCCCCAAAAATTGGCCTATGTAACGCAAACAACCTTGTCTATTGATGATACTGCCGCGGTTGTTTCTGAATTAACCAAAAAGTTTCCCGCTATTGTTGGCCCGCATAAAGAAGACATATGTTATGCAACAACCAATCGGCAACTGGCGGTGAAAGAAATTGCGCCCCAAGTTGATGCATTAATTGTTGTCGGCGCGCCTAATTCATCAAATTCAAAAAGGCTTGTAGAAGTGGCTTCAAAGGCCGGTTGTCATTATGCACAGTTGGTTCAGCGAGCAAGTGAACTGGATTGGCGCTCATTGGAAAATATACGCTCTGTCGGTGTAACCGCTGGCGCCTCTGCACCAGAATTGCTTGTAAATGAAGTTGTCGAAGCATTCCAAGAACGCTTTTCAGTGAACATTGAAAAGATCAAGATCGCCCAAGAAAACATCAGCTTTAAGGTACCAAAAATTTTAAGAGAGCCCCGGACTTAGTTTGAAAACACACCAATTTTAATTAGATGTAGTTTTTTCAGGCGAGAGGAAAAAATTCATGACTGAAATCCCCCGACCGGCATTACTTCTTGGCTTAGCTGGTGTTTTGCCCTTTGGTTGGGGCGTTCTGACCATGCAAATTGATGCACTGTCGCACTTTACACTGGCTTTTGCAGGATCACGCTTTACAGGGCCCTCTGTTCAACTGTTTTATGGTGCCGTAATCTTATCTTTCATGTCTGGAGTTTTGTGGGGATTTTCAACAAATTTAAAGGGTAAATTCTCCATAGTGGGATACTCTCTTTCCGTTCTTCCTGCTCTTTGGGCCTTTTTTTCAGTAGGCGACAGACCCGAACAGACAGGCCAAAACCTGATCGTTGGATTTCTTGGTCTTTTGGTAATTGACTGGTTTTTTTGGTCTCGCAGCTTTACCCCGATTTGGTGGATGAAGCTTAGGATTTTTCTAACTTTTCTTGTTATACCTCTATTAGCTGTTGGAGTTTATCTATGAAACCAGACGCCACAACGATTGATATTTATAACTCAAAGGCCAACGATTACACAAATCTATCTAAAGACGCTGACCAAGATATCCGTTTGGAAAATTTTGCCAAGACCTTGCCTGCCAAGGCGCGCGTCCTTGATTATGGCTGTGGGCCAGGCACATCTGCGGCGTATTTCGCGGACCAAGGCATGGTCACGCATGCATTTGATGCGTCAAAAGAAATGGTAAAATTAACCAGTCGCCATCCTTTGGTTAAAGTATGGCAAGCAGGATTTCATGAATTCAACGAAGTGGATACCTATGATGGGGTCTGGGCAAGTTTTTCTCTTCTGCATGCGCCACGCAGCGATATAGAGGGCTTGCTGGTAGCTATCCACAAAAGCCTTAAGGTCGGTGGCAAGTTTTGCCTTAGTGTCAAACTGGGGAAAGGCGAAGCACGCGATACACTTGGGCGCCTTTACACATATTATGAGCATAAAGAGCTTGAGAGATTGTTGAGAGCCACCAAATTTACCTGGGAAAATCATTTCAATGGCAGCGGGAAAGGCTTGGACGGCACTATTTCAAAATGGATTTCGGTTTTTGCCCATGCCTGATTTGTTTGCATATACTGATGGTGCCTGTTCGGGCAACCCGGGCCCTGGTGGATGGGGTGTTTTACTACAAGCCAAAAAGCAAAAGGACGTTTTAAAAGAGCGAACTTTGCAAGGTGGCGCGGCGCAAACCACAAATAATCAAATGGAATTGATGGCAGCAATTCATGCCCTAGAGACACTTGAAAAACCAAGCGAAATAACAATTGTAACAGATAGCATTTACGTCAAAAATGGCATCTCTCTCTGGCTAAAGAACTGGAAAAAAAATGGATGGCGAACGGCTGCGAAAAAGCCAGTTAAAAATGCTGAACTTTGGCAAAGATTGGACGCAGCCTGCGGGCCGCATAGAGTTGTTTGGCAATGGGTAAAAGGTCACGCTGGTCATCCTGAGAACGAGCGTGCGGATGCCTTAGCTCGACAAGGCATGGCACCATTTAAAGATACCCCACCATAATCGGTAAAAATTTATATTTACGGCTCAGCTTTTGCTAATTTTCTTTTTGCCGTTCTATGAATTCAAAAATTATTTAACTGTGAAATCAGCAAAATCACCTTCGCCTTTATCAGACGTAAAACGGATCTTTTTTCCACTGAGTGAAACTTGCTGGCAATTATAACCCAAGTTTCGTGATCCCCAGAATAAATCACGGCAAAAATAGCTGTTTTCCCACGTCCAGTTCCCGGTGACGCTCAGCATTGCGGCGCGTCCAGTTATGTTGCCATCTTCGGTTACTTCAAGCCGAATAAGAGGCCGTTTTAAAGTTTTATCCTTCACCGCCGTTATAAATGCATTTTCGTCCTTAATGATTAGGTGCTCTGACCAGGCACCAGAAGAGGCAAAGCAAAACAGAAAAACGTAAAAGAAAAATGATACTATTCGCATGCGCAAAGACCCCAAACAATCCTGCCATAGCTTTAGATATTACTCTACTGGATTAAGACAACCCAAGAACATCAAACATTGTATATTCACCCGGCGGTTTTCCTTGACCCCACAGGGCTGCTTTAAGAGCCCCGCGGGCAAAAACAGACCGGTCCGTGGCAATATGGCGAAGATGTATACGTTCACCTGTTGCTGCAAACATCACATCATGTTCGCCAACGATATCACCGCCGCGTACAGATACAAATCCGATATCACCGGTCTTTCTGCGTCCAACGATCCCGTTTCGATTGACATCTGTGACATCTTTTAGGGAAACACCACGACCATCTGCTGCCGCCTCGCCCAGCATCAGGGCTGTGCCTGAAGGTGCATCAACTTTTTGATTGTGGTGCGCTTCAATAATCTCGATATCAAAATCATCATCCAAAGCTTCTGAAACTAATTTGGTTAATTTCACCAATAAATTTACGCCAAGTGACATGTTGCCAGCTCTGATGATTGTCGCATGGTGAGCCGTCCTTGCAATTTTTTCAAAATGTTTGTCCTCCATGCCTGTGGTGCCAATCACGTGCACAATGCGGGCCTGCGCGGCCAGTGCAGCAAATTCAACCGTCGCCTCCGGAGACGTGAAATCAATCACGCAGTCAGCTTTAGAAAACGAGGGGAGCGGGTCTTCTTCAACTGTTACACCAATTTCTGCCATCCCCATTGTAAGACCGATATCTTGTCCAAGCCAGGGATGCCCTGAGCGTTCAATAGCCCCAACCAATGCCAGCCGGTCAGATTGGGCAATGGTATTGATCAGCATTTGGCCCATTCGGCCAGAAGCGCCTGTGATAACAACGCCAATTGGATCGGACATAACGAAGAACTCCATTTTACAAGTCTTTTCTGTCTTTACGCCACTCGAGCGGCTTGGCAAAGCCCAATCAAGCGCGTAGAGAAAACTTATGGCAAAGAATAAGTTTTATAACGGCCCAGGTCCATCCCAACGCCAATTGCGTGTTGGTGAGCTTATCAGGCGTACTTTATCGGAAGTTTTGGCACGCGGCGACATACATGATCCGGAACTTAATCGGATTTCAGTCACAGTAGGTGAAGTCAGCGCATCCCCAGATCTAAAGGTTGCGACGGCCTATGTATGCCCTTTGGGTGGGCAAGGCGGCGACAATTTGATTGCACTGCTTGCCAAAAATAAATGGGAAATCCGCAGGGCAATTTCCAAAGAACTAACTTTGAAATACACACCTGATCTTAGGTTTCGATTGGATGAAACCTTTGACCGCATGGATGAGACACGCCGGCTTTTTTCACAAGACGCGGTGCGGCAAGACTTGGATAACGAATGATCCGTAGCCTTGCGCTGATTTTCTTATTAGCTGCCCCGGTTTATGGGCTCGAATGCAAAAATGACCAATTTGAAGATATTCCGTTCGCGATTTGTAGTGCCAACATCAAAAAAGATGACATAAGAATTTTTCTTCGAAATGATAACGATGATATCTTTGGTAGCTTTCAAACACTGAATGCGGATCTAAAAAGCCAAAGCATAACCTTAGGCTTCGCCATGAATGGTGGCATGTTCAGGCCAGACCTGAGCCCAGTGGGGCTTTATATTGAAAATGGTAAAGTATTGCGCAAAACAGTTTCTCGGGCAGGGCCTGGGAATTTTGGGATGTTGCCCAATGGTATTTTTTGTATCACGCCACACTCGGTAGAAGTTATAGAAACCATTGCTTATACGAAAACAAAACCAAACTGCCTGTTTGCCACTCAATCCGGTCCTATGTTGGTTGTTGATGGAAAATTACACCCAAAATTCCTTCCCGACAGCTCATCTCGATTTATTAGAAATGGTGTTGGAACATCGCATGAAGGCCAATGGGCCCACTTTGTAATAACAAATAGGCCGATCATATTTCACCAGTTTGCCAGGTTGTTCAAAGATCATCTTGGGCTGAATTCAGCTTTATACTTGGATGGGAACATTTCCCAGATGTATGCGCCACTCATTAACCGTGTGGGCCATGGTCGATCTTTGGGCCCAATTATTGGCGTTGTTTCCCCGGCAGATCACTAATATGAGCTGCCGGAAAAAACACAACTAAACAGCGGTTTAGTTTATTGATGTTCCATCAATCATGGCAGAGCCCGAAGATGCAATTTCTATCCGACGGGGCTTTAACGCCTCGGGCACTTCTCGCTTAAGGTCAATGTTAAGCATGCCATCCACGTGACTTGCCGCCGTAACCCGTACGTGATCGGCTAAATCAAACTTGCGCTCAAAGCTTCGTGTCGCAATGCCGCGATGTAAATAGCTTTTCACATCTTTAGTCTCAGACTTTCTAGCCGATACGACCAAAGCGCTTTCCTTGACTTCAACGGTTAGATCGTTTTCAGAAAATCCTGCGACAGCAATTGAAATGCGATAGGCGTCATCATCTGTTTTTTCGATGTTATAGGGTGGATAGGTTGTGTTTGAGCTATCAGCTGACGAAACACGGTCTATCAAATCAGCGATTTGATCAAATCCAACGGTGGCGCGATACAGTGGTGAAAAGTCAAAATGTCTCATGGGGTCCTCCATTGAGCGACAAAAGTTGTACCTGTCTCTTTAGACCAGGCGGTAAATTACGAGCCCAACTGTGGCGCTCGCCCAAAAGAGATGGGTAATAAATAGTAATTTTACAAGATTATGCGTGTTAATATATTGTCAGAAATATTAATTTGGGTTGCTCTACTTTCAATCGCTTTGCAACGCACTTTCATTACTCAAAGCGTTTTTAAGCCGGCTTAATGACGGTTCAAGCAAGGGGCCAAAAACCACTCTGCCCTGAGCTGTTTGTACCACGGCAGATACGATTGCTACAATAATCGCTCCTTGTTCGGAAAAATAGAAAACCGGAGCGCCCGAGGCCCCAAAGTCCACATCGCAGTTCAGTGAAAGTATATCTTCTGTCTGGTCAGAAATATCACAACTACTTTGAATTGACGGCGCATTTATCCGGCCCAGCGCATATGAAACAACGGCCACCGATCTTTGGTTATTAGGGAGCGCGGCAATTGCAAAAGGTTGAACTGAGTGTTTTCTTATGGGGTGTAAGAGCTTTAGCAAAGCAACATCATTCCTAACATTTTCCATTTTTGGTGTATTTGGCACAAGATAATCTGGAAAAGTTACCGACTTTGCGATCGCGCTATATGCCTCGGCTCGTCCGTTTCGCCAACCCGCCTGAAATTCCAAATGACCAAGGTCAAGAAGTTCTCCGGTGTTGAGATCATATACACAGTGCGATGCGGTCAATATCAAATCTGGCGCAACGAGCGTTGCAGTGCAAAAGCCTTGGCCATTTTGGTAAGAGAGCCTTCCGACAGCCATCCAGTCACGGCCCTGGTGCAAGGTTTCCAAACTGGTAAGGGAACTTGTGTCTGCCAGCGATTCGGCAACCCAAAATATCTGCAAAAAAATCGCTAGAAAAAATCGCACCAAACCGCCTCCGCAACTGACGCATTGCCGCGTGTTAACCCAATGATATAGTTCCTAATGTTGTTTTTCAGTTAAAGCAATTTCGGATTTTTAGACTGGGTTTCTAAAGCATTGGTCAATGCCGCCGGAACAGGGCCACCGCTTGCCCAATCTAAAAGCTCAACAGTGTGGACGATCGGCACTGATGTACCATTACCAATTTGCATCATGCAGCCGAGATTTCCAGTTGCAATGATATCGGGGTTCGTTGCCTCCAGTGTTTGTACCTTTCGAGATTTCAAAAGCGTTGATATTTCTGGTTGCAAAAGATTGTATGTTCCCGCTGAGCCACAGCATAAATGCGAATCTGCAGGCTCTACAACGTCAAAACCAGCCCGTTTTAACAGCATTTTAGGTGGGGTTTTGACCTGTTGGCCGTGTTGCAAAGAGCACGCTGCGTGGTAGGCGACCTTCAAATCTTGGGTTTTGTATTCGGGCAGTTCTAGTTCAGCCAAGAATTCAGTGACGTCTTTTGTGATGGAAGCAATCGCTTCAGCATCCCTAGCCAATTCAGTATTGCGAAACATTTGTCCATAATCTTTCACCGTCGTACCGCAACCGCTGGTATTGATTATGATTGCATCTAATCCGTCGTTTTCCATTTCTGTTCGCCAAGCCTTAATATTTTTCGCTGCCGTTGCATGGCTTTCATTGGTTTTACCCATGTGATGTGTCAGCGCACCACAGCACCCTTGACCCTTTGCGATCACAATTTCGCAACCCAGCCGTTGTAATAAACGAATGGTTGCATCGTTGATGTCCGTATTCAATGCGCGCTGGGCACAGCCCGTCATAAGGGCCACTCGTTTTCTGGTTACCCCACTTGCCTTGAAGGATTGCGGGTGATCATTTCGGCTCACTGGTGGTATGTTTTTTGGCGCCAATGCAATCATTGCGCGCAAACTCTTACTTGGAATTAATCGAGCAAAAGGACGCGCCAGTTTAGCTGCCACCAGAGCCAATCGAAATCGGATGGGAAAGGGCAAAATTTTAGCCAATGCAAACCGCAATAATCGATCGAAGAGCGGTCGTTTATAATGCTGATCAATGTAAGAACGCGCATGATCAACCAAATGCATATAGTTAACCCCAGATGGACAGGTGGTCATACAGGCTAAACAAGAAAGACATCTATCTATATGTTCCACTGTTTTTTCATCTGGTATCCGCTTGTTTTCAAGCATGTCCTTTATCAAGTAAATACGGCCTCTGGGACTATCCAGTTCATCGCCCAAGACTTGGTAAGTTGGGCAAGTTGCCGTGCAAAATCCGCAATGCACGCAATTCCTCAAAATTGAATTTGAGCGTCTCATGTCAGAATCTTTGAGGCTCTTCGGTTCAAAAAATGTTTGCATTTTTACACCATAAGCCCGGTATTAAGCACGCCCTTAGGATCAAATTTGCAGCGAATTTTTTCGGATAATTCAGCAATCAATTTGGTTTGAGGCTGGAACCTCTGAACGCTCCCACTCTTACCTCGGATCCGGGTTGCATGGCCGCCGAACTTCGCTAATGCCAATCTAGGGTCGCTGCCTTGGGGCAACGCGCCCCAGATTAAACCACCTGACCAGTCATATAAATACTGGTGGAACCCAATAGCTGAAACAATTTCTGGTGCAGCTGTTGGTTTTACCGATAATCGCCAAATGTCTGATGTTTTATCTGAGAAAACGTCAACATCGCGAATTTTGGACCAGAGGCTTTCACTTTGACTTTTTTCCACGACCTGCGCTTCCCCGAATTTTTTCAAATGTGCCTGCAGTTTCTCGCTGCGGTAAAGCACTGACTTATCAAAGCCTTCAATTCTTATATATGTTTGGTTTTTGCTTGGCGCGTGGGCAGCTGCAGACACATCAAAGGGCGAATTCATCGCTGTGGTCAAAGCATTGACTGCATTTTTATCATCCAAACCATCCAGGATCAGAGTGGCTTGGGTTTCAGCAATTGGCAGAACCTTGAACGCAACCTGAGTGATCACTCCCAATGTTCCATAACTTCCAGATAACAATTTAACCAAATCGTATCCTGTGACATTTTTCATCACGCTACCGCCAGATTTAAGGATATTGCCGCTTCCATCAACAAATCTAACCCCAAGCAAAAAGTCACGTGCCGCCCCAACTTGAATGCGCCTTGGTCCACTTATATTTGCTGCAAATACGCCACCAATTGTCGGCGACCCAACTCGCCCTAGAAGCGCCCGGGAATTCATCGGCTCAAAGGGCAATCTCTGGCCTTCTTTGCTTAGAGCGGATTCTATTTCCTTCAGCGGGGTTCCGGCTTGGGCGATCATTGTTAACGCCCCTGGTTGATAGTCTATAATACCGCTCAGGCCTTTTGTTTCTATAGAGTTTTCACCGCTCTCGACCACTCCGCGGGTGCCTCCCCCGATGATGTTTAAACCTTGGTTTGTCTCACGGATAATCTGCGCAACATCAGATTCGTTTTTGGGCTTAAAAATATTCATCTATCTATGCACTTATCCCGTCGCATTACTGGCATTCCGCCTGTCCGCAGAGCTGCTTAAAGGGAAGACTTTGGCTGGATTCATAAGCCAATTGGGATCGAATACATCCTTGATCTGCATTTGTGCCTCAAGATCAACAGGCTCAAATTGTACATGCATCAAATCCCTTTTTTCTATCCCAACGCCATGCTCACCGGTCAGGCAGCCGCCAACTTCCACGCATAGCTTTAGGATTTCTGCACCAAACGCCTCGCAGGTTTGAAGATCACCGGGTTTGTTTGCATCATACAGAATTAACGGGTGCAAGTTGCCATCCCCTGCGTGAAAAACATTTCCGACCTTTAATCCAAATTCTTCACTTAATTCATTCATGCGGCGCAATACATAGGGCAGTTGAGTTACGGGAATTGTTCCATCAAGACACATGTAATCATTCAGCTGACCCATAGCGCCAAACGCAGATTTTCTGCCAAGCCAAATTCTATTCGCTTCATCTTCATCTTTGGCTTCTCGCAGTTCAACCGGGTCATGCTTGCGTGCAATTGTGATGATTTTTTCCAATTGTTCGTCTATTTCTGCTTTGCTTCCTTCCACCTCTATGATCAAAAGCGCTTCGCAGAGCGGATATCCCGCACCAGCAAAAGCTTCGGTTGCCTTGATACATGGGCTGTCCATAAATTCGATCGCAACAGGTAGAACACCGGCTTTGACTATATCCGCCACACAAGCGCCAGCAGTTTCATTTTTATCAAATCCGATCAAAACAGGGAGCGCGCCTTCCGGCTTTGGTAAAATTCGTAATGTGGCTTCTGTTACAATGCCTAATTGACCCTCTGAACCACAAATCAAACCCAATAAATCAAGACCCTCTGCATCCAGATGGGGCCCGCCAATTTCAATAATATCCCCTTGCATGGTCACAAATTTAACCCCTAAAAGGTTGTTTGATGTGACACCATATTTCAAACAATGCGCTCCACCGGAATTCATTGCGATATTGCCCGCAATGGCACAGGCCAACTGGCTAGATGGGTCAGGTGCATAAAAGAAACCATCAACCTCAACCGCGCCTGTGACGCTTAAATTTGTCCGGCCGGACTGTACCTTGATATATCGATCTGGATAATTGGTCTCTAAAACAGCGTTCATACGGGCAACGCCAAGTATTACACTATCAGCTGTGGGCAAAGCGCCGCCGGACAGGGAAGTGCCTGAACCCCGGGGCACAACAGGCACCTGCATTTCGTTACAGATTTTCAAAATAGCTGAAATTTCTTCTGTTGTTCTAGGCAATACAGCGGCTAGTGGCGGACAGCGGTATGCCGAAAGTGCATCACATTCATATGCTTTGGTTTCAGCTTCATGATCAATCACGGCGTCTCGCGGTAAAACACTCAACAACCTTTTGACCAGTTCCGGTTTCCGATTTAGCACGTTTTGGTTGGGGGTGGGCATTTCCATGGGATTTTCCTTATTGGTAATAAATTATAACCAATTTCAGAAAAAGGCAAGATTTTTCTAATTTCACAACTTCATGCATGAAAAATCACGCTTGAAATACATATCCTATGGTAGGAATGTAATTCCACCAATTGGAGTGGCAAAATAAATGAGCGCAAAACCGTTAGATCCTGCATCGGCTGACTCAATAGCAACAACGGTAATGGCCGCGACCAAAACCCGTGGACTTCCACCAGTTGAAAAATGGGACCCGCCATTTTGCGGTGATCTTGATATGCGAATTGCGCGCGACGGGACGTGGGTTTATCTTGGCACACCCATCGGACGGTTTGAACTGGTCAAGCTCTTTTCCTCTGTCCTCCGCAAGGATGGAGACAAATATTTTCTGGTGACGCCTGTTGAAAAAGTTGGGATAACAGTCGACGATGCGCCGTTTGTGGCCGTTGATTTCACCGCCTTGGAACAGGGCAAAGAGCAAATTCTCACTTTTGAAACTCAGGTTGGTGATATTTCAATCGCCAGTGCCGCCAACCCGATACGGATCGTGCGCGACCCAAAAACCGGAGAGCCATCACCCTATGTCCACATACGGGCCGGGCTTGAAGCTTTGATTGACCGTAAGAGTTTTTATCGTCTCATTGACCTAGGCACCCATGAAACGCATCACCAAGAGCAATGGTTTGGAGTATATTCTTCAGGTACATTTTTTCCCATCATTCCTTCGCGGGAATTGAATGAAGACAGTTTATAAATAATATCCCTATCTCAAATCGCAGTGCCGAGGCATTAATCAAAAACGCCTAAAACGCATTTACATGGGGCCAAAATTCTCTTTGTAAAACCGGTACCAGTTTTCCCCCATAATCCCGTTTACTTCGGATTGTGACAAACCTGTCTTTGCAAGGCCTTCGGCAATGTTGCCAAAATCCCGGTTGTCTTTAAACCAGGTTGGCATCGGGGGGAATCCGGGCGCACTGGCCGATCCTTCCCCATAATCAATCTCTTTGCTCCATCGCCCGACGCGCATCCATTCGACAACACTGTCCGGCTGATCCTGGCACAAGTCTGACCCTATTCCCAAACTGTGAACACCATATGAATCCGCCGCGCGGGCAATCATTTCGCAAAAGCTTTGTAACGTGCAATCTGATTTATCTTTGAGGTGATGCGGATAAAGCGAAACGCCCAGCATACCACCGGCATCTGTGACAGCTTTTAAAACCTCATGCCGCTTGTTGCGCAGTGCGGGATGCCATGCGTGCGGATTGGCATGGGTGATTGCAATAGGCCGTTCGGAAAGCTCTGCCGCTTCGATGGTTGATCGATCTGCCGAATGGCTCATATCAACAACCAGACCAACGCGGTTCATTTCCTTAATCACCTGGCGGCCCATACGCGTGATGCCGGTGTCTTCTGCTTCATAGCATCCAGTCGCCAAAAGCGACTGGTTATTATAGGTAAGCTGCATGAAACGCGCACCCAGTGTGTGCACAATTTCAACCAAACCGATATCATCCTCGATCGGGCTAGGGTTCTGAAAGCCAAAGAAAATTGCGGTTCTATTGCTGTCTTTAGCCCGATCTATATCCCCAGCCCACAGACCTTTCATAATCAGGTCAGGATACTGTTCAAACCACCGGTTCCACTGTTCAAAGTTCAAAACCGTTTCGCGAAAATTTTCGTGGTAGGAAATCGTAACGTGAACTGCGTCCACACCACCTTCACGCATCTGGCGGAATACCTTTTCCGACCAATTTGCATATTGAAGGTTGTCGACGATCATCATGAAGGCTGCCCCGAAGAGATATAGGAAGTTTTGACAGTTGTATAAAACTCGGCCGCATAGCTGCCTTGTTCCCGCGGACCATAAGAGCTGTCCCCGCGTCCACCGAAGGGTACGTGGTAATCGGTGCCTGCCGTCGGCAGGTTGACCATCACACAGCCCGTTTTTGCATGACGCCGGAAGTGAGAGGCCCGCGCAAGATCACGCGTAACAATCCCAGATGTCAGCCCGAAATTTGTATCATTTACAACATGTAAGGCTTCATCATAGCTGCCCACCTTAATCACGGCCGCTAACGGCGCAAACATTTCTTCACGGTTTATACGCATGGTGTTCGAGCTGTCGATGAACAATCCCGGGGACATATAAAACCCATCAGTGGGCATCTCAACGCGTTGTCCGCCGCAGACCAATTCCGCCCCCTCTGAACGTCCAAGCGCAACGTAGTCTAGGTTTTCTTGCAGCTGCTGGGCGCTGACGATGGGGCCGATTTGGGTGCCGTCTTGCAAGGCATGACCCACCACCATTGCCTTGGCCCCGGCTATCATTTTTTCCACAAATGCATCATGGATGGCTTGGTGCACCACCAGCCGTGATGAGGCGGTACATTTTTGACCCGAGCCACCAAATGCCCCGCCTAAGGCTACGGACACCGCCAAATCAAGGTCTGCATCATCCATCACTGCAAGGGCGTTTTTTGACCCCATTTCCATTTGCACTTTGGTCAGGTTTTGCGCCGCTGATTGCGCTATGCCTTTGCCAACGGGCACTGAGCCGGTAAAGGAAATCGCATTCACTTTTGGACTGTCGACCAAGCGCTGCCCAACGGCACTTCCAGCCCCCATGGCAAGACTAAAGAGACCCTTGGGAATATCCTGACGGGCTATGATTTCAGTCAGCGCAACAGCCGATGCCGGGGTAAGATTGGCCGGTTTCCAGACGACCGCATTGCCATAAGCCAAGGCGGGCGCGATTTTCCAAGATGCGGTGGCAGTTGGAAAGTTCCAGGGTGAAATTATGGCAACGATGCCAACAGGTTCACGGCGAATATCAACATCAATGCCCGGCCGCACAGACTCGGCATTTTCGCCCATCTGACGCAGGGTTTGCGCTGCGTAATATGTAAAAAACTGGCCCGCTCGATAGACCTCGCCCTTGCCTTCGGCAAGCGGCTTTCCTTCTTCGCGCGACAGCAATGTGCCAAGCTCTTCGGCACGCTCCATCATCTCGGTGCCGATGGCGTTTAGCACTGCATATTTGCGCTCGATCCCGTAGCTTTCCCATTCAATTTGGGCCGCCGCCGCTTGATCCAAGGTGGCCTCAAGTTGATCGGTTGAGGCCTGCGCATAAAGCCCGATTAGATCGGATAAATCCGACGGGTTTCGGTTTTCAATTTCGCTTTGCCCTGCGGCCCATTCCCCAGAGATATAATTTTTGTGAAGCGTTCCCATCGGGCGTCCTTTTGCTAAATTTGTCTTGCCACCATGCACTGGTGACCCTAGGTCGTCAAACCCATATCTTTGGGACTTTAGACCCTATAAACCAGCCAAAAACAGGTGACTGTATCGCGTCGGTATCACGTCAATTTTGCGCAGGTGTGCCAAAAACCGCCGAAATAGACAACAATTGCGCAATTTTAGCTTTTTAAGGCTGTGTTTTTTGCGATTAATGCGCGGCGGCCCAATGAGCGCCTTGACCGGCATCAACCACCAGCGGCACATCTAAATGCACCACTGGATCAGCGGCCTCTTGCATCACCGCTTTGGCGGCCGCAACCAGTGGATCAACCTGATCCTCATCCACCTCAAACAACAGCTCGTCATGCACCTGCAGCAACATCTTGGCAGGCAGTTCGGCAATTGCCTGCGGCATGCGGATCATGGCGCGGCGAATGATATCGGCCGCCGTGCCCTGGATCGGCGCGTTGATGGCTGCGCGTTTGGCAAATCCGGCTGCCGGCCCTTTGGCATTGATTTCAGGCGTATGAATAACGCGGCCAAACAGGGTTTCAACGCGGCTTTTGTCTTTGGCAAATTTAACCGTGGTATCCATATATTCACGAATGCCCGGAAAACGTTCGAAATAGCGGTCGATAAAGCCCTGTGCTTCGCTGCGCGGAATACGCAGATTGCGCGCCAGACCAAAACCGGAAATTCCATAGATGACGCCAAAGTTGATCGCTTTGGCCTGCCGGCGAATATCCGGCGTCATCTGATCCAGCGGCACATCAAACATTTCCGATGCCGTCATGGCATGAATATCCTGACCTTCGCGAAAGGCGGCCTTGAGGCTATCGATACTGGCCACATGGGCCAATATGCGCAACTCAATCTGGCTATAATCAAGACTGACCAGAACCTTTCCCGGCTCGGCAATAAAGGCTTCGCGGATACGCCGGCCATCTTCGGTTCGAACGGGGATATTTTGTAAATTCGGATCAGTTGACGCCAAGCGGCCAGTATTGGCACCGGCTATCACATAAGAGGTATGCACGCGGCCGGTTTCGGGATTGATGTGATCTTGCAGCGCGTCGGTATAGGTCGATTTCAGCTTGCTCAGCTGGCGCCAATCCAGCACGCGTTTGGGCAAATCGTGGATCGTGGCCAAGTCTTCTAAAACATCGGCGCCCGTGGCATAAGCACCGGTTTTACCTTTTTTGCCGCCCTCATAGCCCAGTTTGTCGAACATGATCTCACCAAGCTGCTTGGGGCTTCCCACATTGAAACTTTCGCCGGCAAGTTCATGAATATCGGCTTCAAGCCCGGCCATTTTCTGGGCAAAGGCGTTGGACATTCGTGATAGCGTATCACGGTCAACTTTAATTCCGGTCATTTCCATTTCGGCCAAAACCGGCACCAAGGGCCGCTCAAGCGTTTCATAGACCCGCGTGACGCGGCTTTGATGCAGGCGCGGCTTAAGGGTTTGCCAAAGCCGCAAAGTGATGTCGGCATCTTCGGCCGCGTAGGGCACGGCGTCTTCGATGCTGACCCGGTCAAAGGTGATCGCAGATTTACCAGCGCCCAGCAGCGGTTTGATCGGGATAGGGCTGTGATCAAGATAACGCTCTGAGAGCGCATCCATACCATGGCCATGCAGCCCGCCATGCAGCGCATAAGACAACAGCATGGTATCATCAATCGGATCAACGCGAATGCCGTGGCGGGCAAATATTTTCGCGTCATACTTCATATTCTGGCCAATTTTTAGGATCGATGGGCTTTCAAGTAGCGGCTTTAGCGTGCTCAGCACCGCATCCATGGGCAATTGGCCCTCAGACAGTTGCGCCGAGCCAAATAAATCATCCGCTGCGCCCTCTTTATGGGTCAGCGGAATATAGCAGGCGCTGCCGGCTTCGACGCAAAGCGATATTCCCACCAGCTCGGCGCGCATTTCATTTAAAGATGTGGTTTCCGTATCCACGGCCACAGTGCCGCGCTCTTGAATTTTTTCGATCCATCTTTGCAGTGCCTCAATATCGGTGACGCACTCATAGGCGCTGGGATCAAAGGCAATTTTTTCAGGTTGTCCCCCACCGTCCTCTGCCGCAGTGGTTTGTTCGGCAATGACCGGCGCTTCGACGCCCAGCTTATCGGCAATCCGCTTGGTCAGGGTGCGAAATTCCATATCGCCAAGAAAGCCAAGCAAAACCTCTGGATCAGGATCGCGCACTTCAAGATCATCAAGCGAAAAGGCAAGCGGCGTTGCGCAGTCAAGCTGCACAAGCTGCCTAGACAGCCGGATTTGATCAACATTGGTCATCAGGCTTTCACGGCGCTTGGGCTGTTTGATTTCACCCGCACGTTCAAGCAGGGTGTCAAGATCCCCATATTCGTTGATCAGAAGGGCGGCGGTTTTTACCCCGATGCCCGGCGCACCGGGGACATTATCGACGCTATCGCCCGCCAAGGCCTGTATATCCACAACACGTTCCGGAAAGACGCCAAATTTTTCGTATACCCCGTCACGGTCAATGCGGCGATTTTTCATCGCATCATACATTTCCACACCGCCGCCCACCAGTTGCATCAGGTCTTTGTCGGAACTGATAATAGTGACCCGGCCGCCGGCATCGCGCGCCTGCACCGCAAGCGTTGCAATGATATCGTCGGCCTCATAGCCCACCATTTCTTCGCAAGCGATATTAAAGGCGCGGGTCGCCTCGCGGGTCAGCGGCATCTGCGGGCGCAGATCTTGAGGCATTTCATCGCGGTTGGCTTTGTACTGATCATAAAGATCGTTGCGAAACGTATGGCTGCCTTTGTCAAAAATAACGGCGACATGGGTGGGCGCATCGGGCCCGGTATTGGTTTCCACATAGCGCTGCAGCATATTGCAAAAGCCGCTGACTGCCCCGATGGGAAGCCCGTCGGATTTGCGGGTCAGCGGCGGCAATGCATGATAGGCGCGAAAGATAAATGCCGAGCCGTCGATCAAGTGAAGGTGGTGACCTTTGCCAAAATTCATTTCGCGGTGTCCTTGATCAATTGCTACACCTGAATTTCTACATCAGCCTAAAGCTGTTGACCATTGCCTTTATGCGGCAGGCTGGCGCAAAATCGCTGCGCTGACTGTTGGTAAAGATGTTAGAGACCAGCGTCAGCTTTCATCAGCAAAATCGCGGTGGATCATTTTACAATCACAATATGGGCATTCGACCCACCCCTGGTCCGTTGGGATTTGCAACCAAACACGAGGATGCCCAAGCGCGCCCTCGCCGCCGTCACACGCCACACGATAGCTGTCAACAATTTTGGTTTGAGGTGCCGGAGTTATCATCGACCCATTCCCTTTTGGCTGTCTGTGCTTTACCAGTCTTATGAGCGATTAGCGAACAAGGGGCAAGAGCGTGTTACAGCAGAGCGCTATCGAAATTCGAGGTCTGCAAAAAACCTATGCCCAGCGCCGTGGCGCCCCATTACGCCCGGCACTCAGCGGCATTGATTTAACAATTCCGGCCGGTTCGGTATTCGGGCTGCTGGGCCCTAATGGCGCCGGCAAATCAACCTTGATTAATATTCTGGCCGGTTTGGTGACCAAATCCGCAGGATCAGTTAAAATCCGGGGCTTTGATCACGACAGCAATCCACGTCAGGCGCGCGCCGCCATCGGCGTGATGCCACAAGAGCTAAACCTTGATCCGTTTTTTACGCCGCGCCGCGCACTTGAAGTGCAAGCGGGGCTTTATGGGGTTCCCGCCAGCGAGCGGCACAGCGATGAAATCCTTGCAATGGTTGGGCTCAGCGAGCAGGCTGAAGCCTATGCGCGAACGCTTTCCGGCGGCATGCGCCGCCGCTTGCTGCTGGCCAAGGCTTTGGTGCACACTCCGCCGATCTTGGTGCTTGATGAGCCCACAGCCGGAGTGGACATCGAATTGCGCCAAATGCTGTGGCAAAACGTTCGCCGGCTGAACCGCGATCATGGGATGACCATTATCTTGACCACGCATTACCTCGAAGAAGCCGAGCAAATGTGCGACGAGATCGCAATCCTGAACAAAGGCCAGATCGTTGCGCAAGACAGCACAAAAAACCTTCTGGGGTATCTGGATACGAAAACGCTTGTAATTCAGCCGATCAATCCCATCGGCGCCTTGCCCCAGCACCCTGATACGTCCGCAAGCCTTCGGCCAGACGGCACATTGGCAGTCAGTTACCGTTCAGCGCAGGTCAGCGCTGAAGAAGTGCTGAAATCCGTCCGCGATGCTGAAATTGCAATCCGCGATGTCAGAACCGAGCAATCTGATTTGGAAGATGTTTTTTTGGCGCTGACCTCAGCCCAGTCAGACACCCAAAAATCAATAGAAAATACCAGCAATTCTTAGTTTAGCCTGCGCAGCTGGTTAGGAACCAGAATGCGGCAGCATGCGTCCCAAGTGACGCCCAGCCAAAACATGTACATGTAAATGTGGCACATCCTGCACCCCGTCCGGTCCTGTGTTCGCAATGAGGCGAAAGCCGCCGCCGCCTGCGTTGGGCTGCACGCCGCAAAGTTCACAAACCTTGCCAATCGCGCGAGTGAAATCCACAATCTCAGTGTCCGAGGCTTCCAGGGCAAAGTGATCATAACTGACATATGGCCCTTTAGGGATCACCAAAACATGTAGGGGGGCGCCGGGTTGAATATCTTCGAACGCGAGCGAATGCTCTGTTTCCAGAACAGTTTTATTGGGTATTTCACCACGCAGAATTTTGGCAAAAACATTATCAGTATCATATATACAGCTCATATTGGCCCTCAATCTGAAAAGATCCACTTCTGCTCTATAATGCGGGTTGCTTCATATTGGTCAAGATTACAAAATGCCATCAATTCTAGAATATTTTCATCATCCTGCGCTGCTTGGGAAACGACGAACCGATTTTCAAAGCCAGATTGCCTTATCGTTTCTCTTTCTTGGTCAATCTGATTGCGTAGGCTTGGCAGAACCCGATCAGTTGATTTGTTTTCGGCGATTCCTTTTATCAGCCCTATCCGTTGTGCGTGACCCAAAAGATATTGGTCATCAAACATACAGTTGATTTCCAGAATTCGGGTTTCCACGGGATCTGATTGAAAATCTCTTAAGGTGTCTATTTCACTCGGATCAACACATATCATTATTCTATCGCTCTGAAAATGTTCGAAAAGCAAGCGCATCACTAAACGGCGATGACGATTTATCTTGTTCTGGTTTGACAAAATTCCACCAAGATAAGGAAGAACCTCAGGGTCTTCACCAAAAAGAAAACCCAAAGCAGGCAGCTCTATGTAAGTTTTCAACAGATCCATCAGACGTTTTGCAACATGCCATTTTTTACACACAAGAATGAAGAGTGTTCGGCCATGTCCTATCTGACCTTCTTTTTCCCAAATGCGGGGTGCAAACCGTTGCCCTGTCCGCCCTGCTTGGGTCAGAAATAGATATAACTTTCTTCCATCCTCAGTAATTTGAAAGTCGGTTTTATTGCTGGCGTAAAGCTGCCCAAGATGCTGTTTTAGATCGGCGGCATCAGGGCTAATCTTGCGGGCAAACAGAAAATCTTGGGCCACCAAAAAGTCGTAGTGATCATTATAAAAAGTAGCTGGCATACCATAATCAGAAAATACCAGAAAGGTTAATGCGCGCGTTTGTATCTCTACTGCTGGGATCAAATGACGAACAAGGGTTTGAAAATAAGTTTCATCTGGAATCCATGTGGTTTGGAAAAACCGCAGCACATCTTTGCGGGTTTTGGTGAAGTCCAAGATGGCCTCGATGGTACGGCGGCGCAAACACCACCATTGGCTGCCGATTTGGATCTTTAAATCGCGGGGTATCTGCCGCGATAGCCCAAGGCGTTTTTGCCAGTTTAATGATTTATAGAAAAACCACTTACGCGTGCGTTCGTTGAAAAAATGCCGATAGATCAATCGGTCTTCTTTCATACCGGTTTTGATCCAGTTGCTTTCAAAAAAATCAAAACTCTCGATATAATCTACATCCCGATCATCCAAAAATTGATGGGCATATCGGGCAGATTTAATCGCCATACAATCGCCGGACAGCATATAAAAATGTGAGGCCTGAGGAAAAGCATCACTGGCGGCTTTTATAGCATTGAGCGTGGCCTGTACCAGCGACCATTCCCCCCATCCGCATTTGATCCGCTTTTTAGCAAAGGTGACATTTTTGTTCCCGGCAAGAGATCGGCGAATATGTTGATAGTCTTGCAAACGGGCATTTGCATCAAAATGGATGGCTATATAATCCCCAGCAGCGGTCAGTTGCTGGGCCTGATCAATAATGGCCTGCGGGTTTTTGTGGCACAATAATATAAAAGCTATTTTTGCCAATTATAGTTTACCTATCTTTAAGAAACATTATAATGAGATTCAATTTTCGGCACATGTGCCGCATTATTATTTGATATTTTTATAAATCGCGTTTCGATAATGTTGAATATAGTTAAATTTATCGGCCGCAGCAAGGCAAGGGTAATATGGGCTTCCCAGGAACATGGATGACAGAAAGTGAAAGCGTGGTTTACCGCGTTGTGCCAAAATGTGCGTGCTCAACCATTGGACAGATTATGTATTTTTCTGATCATGGAGATTTTTACGACGGCGATATCCATGATGCGGAAGGTGGCATTCACAAATGGGCCCTTGAGGCAAGTCAGGCAAAAATTGCTGAAAATGTCTTGTCCCAAAAAACCTATGCATTTACCTGTGTACGCAATCCCTATACGCGCATTCTATCTTCGTTTTTTGATAAAATTTGCGGAATCCAGCGCAATGGAAACCGATATCGTGGGAACTTGGTGCCTTTGATTATTCAAAAATACGGCGTTGAGGTCGGAGGCCCCGATGGCCAGCAGGAATTTGATCAGATCAAGTCTTTTCGCAGGTTTTTATTGTTTGTGCGCGATACCATCCGCTGGCGCAAACCAATGGACCCGGATATCCACTGGTCTGCAATGTCGGGTCACGTTGCAACATTGGTAGCGAATGGCGGGCGCTATGATAAAATTTTCTGGACTGAAAAATTCAATGAGGGCATGACGGAGGTTCTAGAGGCTACCTCCAACGCTCATAAGGTGAACGTTGCCGATATTCCCCGTTTTAACGAGTCTGCAATCCACGGGCCTGAAAGAGAACATCCTGTCGAAGAGTACTTTGATGATCTTTCAATGCATTTAATGTATGAAATCTACCATAAGGATTTTCGTTTGTTCAAATATGATTTTGAAAATCCAAGCAATAAAATGCCTATCGGCGAAATTGACCTCGACGAAGTTCATGCCAAGCTTGAGCAGAAGTGATCAAAACTGAGCTAGAGCAAGCCCTGTTGGTTAAATAAGCTTTTTATATCCTGATCGGGTCTTGGACCGATATGGCTGATCACCTCGGCGGCGGCAACACTGCCCATTTTGCAACAGGTTTCGGTATCGTATCCGCTTAAAAGGCCATAAAGAAACCCTGCGGCGAACTGATCGCCCGCGCCCGTAGCATCAACAGGAACCACTGGCGTGACACTCACATCAATGCGTTTCCCATTGTGGATGACGCTGACGCCATCACTTGAGCGGGTGCAAACCACCAGATCGCAGATCGCAGCAGTTTTACCCAATGCCTCTTCTAGATCATCTGTTTCAAACAGCGATTTGACCTCGGCCTCGTTGCCGATCACATAATCAAGCTCATTGGTAATGAGGTTTAGAAAATCTGCCCTGTGCCGCTCGACACAGAACGGATCAGAGATGGAAATCCCGGCTGTACCGCCGGCAGCGCGGCAGCTTCTGGATAAATGAATAAAGGCATCCTTTCCTTTGTCTTTATCAAAAAGATAACCCTCTAAGAACACCGTTTCGGCCTCTGCTGCGGCCTGCGCGGGAATATCTTCGGGGCCCAGCTCGGCAGATATGCCCAAATAGGTATTCATCGAGCGTTCCCCGTCGGCCGAGACAAATATCATTGAACGCGAGGTGGGCAATTCGCCATCTTTAACCGGTGGGTTTAGAAAATCAGTGCCGCCCTTAATCATTGTATCAGCATAAAACTGGCCCAATTCATCATCATTCACCCGGCCGATAAACCCGGTGCGCAGACCCAGCGCGCCCAAGCCGGCCAAAGTGTTGGCCACAGCGCCGCCAGCGGCCTGGGTCCGGTTCTGCATTGCTTCATAAAGCAATTCCGCGCGGTCTCGTTCGATCAGTTGCATAATGCCTTTTTCGATCCCCATCCGCTGCAGAAACGCATCGTCAGATTGCGAAATGACATCTACAACCGCGTTTCCAATACCGATAATCTGATAGTTCTTCATAAGTGTTTTTCCTCAAATTCACAAAGATCTCGAATAAGACATGTGCCGCACAGTGGCTTGCGCGCCTTGCAGTGATAGCGGCCATGCAAAATCAGCCAATGATGGGCGTGGTGTTGAAAGTCGGCCGGGATATGGTCTTCGATCGCCCGTTCCACGGCATCGACATCTTTGCCCGGCGCAATACCTGTGCGGTTGCCGACACGAAAGATATGCGTATCCACTGCCTGCGCGGGATGTTGCCACCACATATTCAGAACAACATTGGCAGTTTTGCGGCCGACCCCCGGCAGGGACTGCAATGCCGCACGGGAATTGGGCACCTCACCGCCATAATCTTCAACCAATATGCGGCTCAGCTTTATGACATTTTTGGCCTTGTTGCGATAAAGCCCGATGCTTTTGATATGCTCGATCAGATCAGCTTCACCAAGCTCAAGCATCTTTTGCGGGCTATCGACTTTTGCAAACAGGGCTTTGGTGGCTTTGTTAACCCCTGCGTCTGTGGCTTGCGCACTCAAAGCAACCGCCACAACCAAGGTATAGGCATTCACATGATCCAACTCGCCTTTTGGTGTTGGTTCTGCGGCTTTAAGTCGGGTAAAAATTTCCCTTATCGTGTGGTAATCAAGTTGCTTTGCCATATTGGCCCTATGCCTTGAAATGGTCCCAAGAACAAGAGGATTGCGCAAAATTCGGGTCGCCCATCGGCTCTGGGGGCGCTATGATTTAGATCAAGGAAACAAAAGGTACCAAAATGGACAGTCACGATGGCAGTTATACTTATGCTGTTTTGCGGCGGGCAATAGAGGCCATTGATCACGCTGATACCCCCCTATCGCTTGATCAACTGGCGCAAAAATTAAATATGAGCCCAGCGCATTTTCAAAGACTATTTTCAAAATGGGTTGGGGTGTCACCAAAACGATATCAGCAATATCTGACACTGGGTCATTGCAAAACCCTGCTCAGCCAGCGGCACAGCACTTTGGAAACAGCCCATCAGGCCGGATTGTCCGGATCAGGGCGGCTGCATGATCTTTTTGTAAGATGGGAAGCGATGAGCCCGGGGGATTTTGCCCGTCAAGGCGATAGGGTCACGATTTATTACGGCTGGATGGACAGCCCCTTTGGCGAGGCTTTGGTCATGGGCACCGAGCGGGGTCTTTGCGGGATTGCATTTGCTGCCGAAATCGGTCGCGCGGCTGCTTTTGACGATATGCAAGCGCGCTGGCCCAAGGCCGGGTTTGAGGAAAACGCAAAGGCATTGCGCCAGTGGGGCGAGGCTGCTTTTAGCCGCTCAGGCAACACCGCCCTGCATTTGATCGGAGCGCCGTTTCAAATCAAGGTTTGGGAAGCATTGCTTAAAATCCCTTCGGGTTATGTGACGACTTATTCAGATATCGCCCAGTGCATTGGGGCGCCCAAAGCTGTCCGCGCTGTTGGCACTGCCGTTGGGCGCAATCCCATCAGCTGGCTTATCCCGTGCCACAGGGCGTTGCGCAAATCTGGCGCCCTGGGCGGCTATCACTGGGGCCTGCCTGTCAAGCGCACAATGCTGGCCTATGAAGCGGCGCAAAGCGAAACAAAATAGATCCATATCTTTCATGCGCGACAATCCGCCCAGATTCGGTAAAACAGTTTGGAATTTCCAACTTACACCGCCTATAGTCACTTCATTGGATGCGGTGTGAGGATTTTATGAAACGCTATTACAGAATGATTTTTCCGCTTTCGGCGGTCGCAATTTTATTGGCTGGATGTACCAATCCCGCCCAGTATGACAATATGAACTCATATGAAAAAACCAAGCAAGGCGCCGTGATTGGCGGCATGCTTGGCGCCATGGGCGGTTTAATCACCGGCAAAGGTGACGACAAAAAAGAACGCGCCATCAAAGGCGCCATTTTAGGCAGCGGTGCCGGTGCGCTGATTGGCAATCAGCTAGACAAACAAGAGGCCGACCTGCGCCGTACGATGGGCAATGAAAACATTATGATCCAAAACACCGGCGACCGGTTGATCGTGACGTTGCCCCAAGACATTTTATTTGCCGTTGACAGCACAGATTTGCGCGGCGATCTTCTGCAAGATCTTCAAGCGCTGGCGCAAAACCTACTGGCATATCCAAATACCAATGTACGTGTGATTGGCCACACAGACAATACTGGCGCTGCCAGCTATAACCAATCACTGTCGGTGGCGCGCGCTAACAGTGTAGGCCGGGTTTTGGTCAGAAATGGTGTAAATCCTGGACGCATTATTGCCATTGGCCGCGGTGAAGATGAACCTGTTGCCTCTAACTTAACGGCATCTGGGCGCACACAAAACCGCCGCGTCGAAATTGTAATCCTTCCCCTCACAGGGAGCTAATAGTTCATCTCTCCGGATGAGGAACTGCCCCGGCTTTATGTCGGGGTTTTTTTTGATCTCGTTGGGTGAGGTAAATGGGCACTGCCAAAGATAACCGGGGCCCAGAGGCCAAGCTCATAGCCGTTCAAACACCTGCTGCAGGATGGACGAAAGCGCAGAGGCATCCTGCGCGTCAAATGCATTGGGTTGATCACTGTCGATATCAAAGACAGCAATCAGTGCGCCTTGCCCATTGGTCACCGGGATGACCAACTCGGATCGGGTGGAACTGGAACAGGCAATATGATCTTCAAATGCCTCAACATCAGCGATAATCTGTATCTCTTGGCTGCGCGCCGCAGCGCCGCATACCCCGCGTAAAAAAGGGATAACCAAACACCCATGCCCCCCTTGATAGGGGCCGATTTTCAGCACCTGAGGCTCTGTCACCCGGTAAAAACCGGTCCAGTCAAACCGATCATCGCTATGATGCACTTCGCAAGCAATAGTGGCCATCAAAGCAATGTCATTGGTTTCATGTTCGCACAGCGCCGCAATGCGGTGCGATAAAGCCGTATAATCAACCATTTTAAGGACGCTCGATTGCAATCGCTGTGCCTTCGCCGCCGCCGATGCACACCGCAGCCACCCCGCGCTTTAGATCATAACGTTCAAGCGCATGCAGCAAGGTGACAATAATGCGCGCACCAGAGGCCCCGATAGGATGACCAAGCGCGCAAGCACCGCCGTGAATATTTAGCCGGTCGCGCGCCACATCCATCTCCCGCATAAAGGCCATCGGCACAACGGCAAAGGCTTCGTTCACTTCCCAAAGGTCTACATCCGCAACGCTCCAGCCGATGCGTTCAAGCAGTTTTCGGGCGGCCGGAACCGGCGCCGTGGTAAACCAGCCCGGCGCTTGCGCATGACTGGCATGTCCCAAAATACGCGCCCTCTGGGGAAGATTATGCGCCTCGGCATGGCTTTGCGAGGCGAGTATCAACGCCGCTGCCCCGTCGGATATGGATGAGGCATTGGCCGGTGTGACCGTGCCATCCTTTCGAAAGGCGGGCTTCAATTGGGGAATTTTTTCCGGTCTTGCCTTGCCCGGTTGCTCATCTGCACTGACTATTTCTGTGGTGCGCCGTAATACGACTTCAAAGGGCGAAATTTCAGCATCAAACGCACCGGTTTCCTGCGCCTTGAGCGCGTTGGACAATGATGCAAGCGCAAACTCATCCTGCGCCTGACGGGTAAATTGATATTTTTCCGCGCAATCTTCTGCAAAGCTGCCCATCAAACGGCCCGGCTCATACGCATCCTCAAGACCGTCAAGAAACATATGGTCGGTGACGCGGTCATGGCCGATGCGTGCACCGCCACGCATTTTGGGCAGGATATAAGGCGCGTTTGACATGCTTTCCATGCCGCCAACTGCCATAATGTCTGATCCGCCAAGAGCAATTTGATCAAAACCGATCATGGTGGTTTTCATCCCAGAGCCGCACATTTTATTCACAGTTGTTGCGGGCACTTCTTCGCCCAATCCTGCTGCAAACCCCGCTTGCCGCGCGGGCGCTTGCCCTTGGCCTGCGGGCAGAACATTGCCCATGATCAGCTCATCAACGGTGCTGACCCCGGCGCCCTGCATCGCGGCGCGGATCGCCGAGCCACCAAGCTTTGCGGCAGAAACATCGTTAAAGTCGCCCTGAAAACCGCCCATGGGCGTTCTAGACGCCCCAGTGATCACAACATTTTGCACCCGCTTGCTCCTTGTCTTATTCGCCCGCAAGCATACAGAAAAGTAACCTTTGCCGTCTAGTGTTTCTGTGCCGATATTATTCAAAGGACAGTTTATGCAGATGAGCCAAAATAAATGTGGAGATATCGTGACGCTATTGGTTGCAACCGAACGCATTGATGCCGCCAGTGTGATCGCGTTTAAAGATATGATCCGAGCGGCTGCGCAAACGGCGCCGCCGCGGGTCATTTTGGATCTAAGCATGGTGACTTTTGTCGATTCAAGCGGACTAGGCGCAATCGTCAATGCCAAAAAAGCCCTAGGCCCGGATACGCGTCTTGATCTTTGCACCCTCAGCGGTGCGGTGGACAAAGTTTTCAAACTCACCCGCATGGACAGTGTATTTGATATTTATCCCGGGCTCGATCAGGCGCTCTCTGGGCCACCGGCCGGTTAGGAAAGATCGGGCGTGATGAGCAAAGGACGCTATTCAATGCACTTGTCCCAACCCAAGGATTTTCTTTCGGTGCGAAGGACCTTGGCCGCGATCCGAAATGATTTTTTGTATCAGGGCCATCAGGCCGCGGAGTTTTTAAAAATTGAAATGGTTCTGGCAGAGGCTTTAAACAACATAGCAGAGCACGGTGGTCCCAGCGTTCAAGACAGCCCAATTGTCATTAAATGGCACTACGAACAGGGAGTTTTTAGCGCAATATTAGAAGATAAAGGGCGCCCCTATCCGGCGGCGGTTATCCCGGAAACCGGCGGCCCAAGACTGGATGTTGCCGACACTGATTTACCTGAGGGTGGCTTTGGCTGGCATATCATTTCCCAGCTGTGCGATACTGTGCACTATCAAAGAAACGCCAACCGCAATCAATTAGCGATCGGCCTGAGAACCTAAATCATCCTCCCAGTATTATAGACAATTTAATATTTATTTTCACTGTCATAAACTTACCTTTTTTCCCGCTTATTGCAGCCGCAAAGGCCCCGTAGACAGATCACGAGCTTAACATGGCTTATCTCGGCGCCGCGTCTATTTTTGCCCCCACAGATGCGGCGCTGGGGTTTCACACACCCCTTTTTTGGAAAATCTGTTGCCTCGCAATCACTTTGGCCTATGCTTCAAAAGGCTATAGGAATTAAAGGGGCCAAGCATGCGCGATTTTCATCGGCCAGGACGCTCGGCGGTGTTTGCCGCAAACGGCATGTGCGCCACATCTCACCCTCTCGCTGCAAAAGCTGCGGTTGATATTTTGCAAAGCGGCGGAAACGCCATGGATGCCGCCATTGGCGGGGCAGTTTTACTTGGGCTATGCGAGCCGCAAATGACCGGCATCGGCGGGGATTGCTTTGTACTTTTTTCCCCGCCCGGTTCTGACGCCATCAACGCCATGAACGGATCAGGCTGTGCACCCGTTGCCCAATCGGCCGCCAGCATGCGCAGAAAAGGTTTCACCCATGTTCCCGAGCATGGCGCAGATGCGGTCACCGTTCCCGGTGCAATAGATGCGTTTTGCCAATTAAGTAACGATTGGGGCAAACTCGGACTTGAGGCACTTTTGGCGCCCTCAATTGATTATGCAGAAAATGGGGTGCCTGTGGCCCCGCGGGTGGCGCTAGATTGGGCCGGTTTGACCACAAAACTGCATGTCTCTGCGCAAAATGATTATCTTATCAATGGCAAAGCCCCTTTGCCGGGTGATAAGTTTTTCGCCCCAAAACAAGCCGAAGTTCTACGCCTGATTGCTGCCAAAGGGCGTGATGGATTTTATCGCGGCGAAGTGGCCGATGATATGGTGCAATCGCTTGCTGCGCTTGGCGGAGCGCACGAGCTAAGCGATTTTGCGGACCAACGGGCGTTTTATACCGATCCTATCCGCGGCTCCTATCACGGCGTTGATCTGGTAGAGCATCCGCCAAATGGTCAAGGCGCGACAGCAATTTTGCTGCTTAATATCCTATCTCATTTCGATCTCGCAGCGCTGCCGCCATTTGAAGCAAGACGCACCCATATAGAAACCGAAGCTACAAAACGTGCCTATCAAGCGCGAAATGCCATTATTGCAGACCCGGCAAAAACAGAAGGGCTTGAGCAAATGCTCTCGTTAGAATTTGCCCGGAAACTGGCGGGTGAGATTAGCCTGACCTCTGCTGGGCCAGCCCCAAGCCAGATTATCGAAGCGGTGCACAAAGATACAATCTATATCACGGTTGTTGATCAAGACCGAATGTCTGTTTCGCTCATCTATTCAATATTCCACGGCTTTGGGTCGGGTTTGGCCAGTGAAAAATATGGCATATTGTTCCAAAATCGCGGGGCGGGATTCAACCTGACCCCAGATCATCCCAATGAACTTAAAGGCGGGGCACGGCCAATGCATACCATTATTCCCGGCATGCTGTGCGAGGCTGGAAAACCGATGATGCCTTTTGGCGTCATGGGGGGGCAGTATCAGCCAACTGGCCATGCCAGACTGATCAGCAATATTTTGGATTTCGGGCTGTCGCCGCAGGAGGCCATTGACGCCCCGCGCAGTTTTTTTGATGGCGGCGCTTTAAAGCTTGAGCGCGGCTATACACAAAAAGTAGTGCAGGAATTGGCAGATTTGGGCCATGCCGTGACCCAAGATATTGAACCGATTGGCGGCGCGCAAGCCATCAGGATTTTGCAAAACGGTGTTTTAGAGGGCGCATCAGACCCCCGAAAAGATGGCTGTGCCTTGGGGTATTGACCCCCAAATCCGGCAGGAATTGATTAATTTAATTGAAAGTGAAGCGGGTATTGACCGTTTTTAAACGGGCCGAACAAATCAGGGATATCTGGATGATCGACAGGCTCGCCCGAAACATCTTCAACCAAGTTTTGCTCTGATACATAGGCCACATAAAAACTGTGATCGTTTTCAGCAAGCAAATGATAATAGGGTTGCTCGCGGACCGGTCGATGGTCTTCAGGAATAGACTCATACCAATCGTCGGTATTGCTAAACTCGGGATCTACATCGAAAATAACACCCCTAAAGGGGTGTTTTTTGTGGCGCACGACCTGGCCCAGATGATATTTTGCATTTTTGCTAAACATATGCCTATGCCCTATAAGGGCTTTATATCGCTTTCAAAAGAGCTTCTTCCTATAAAAGCACATAAATTTATCATAAACAAATTATCTTTCCCTACAAAACAGGCATTTATGGGGCCTGCAAGCAACAATCTGCTCTACCAGCAAATATTGTATAAACCAAGGTCGTTCGGTTTGAGAATCACTTTATAAAACCGGCATAATTTGTTATACTGTTTGTTATAAGATCAAAAATAGATCGAGCAGCATATGTTAAAACTATTCTACACCCTCCTGTTGGTACTTTTTGTGGCATCTTGCGGAATTATGACGCCGGGCAGCGCACCAAGAAATCTTGATAATGCCTGCTCTATTGTACAGCAGCGACCACAATATCTTCGGGCGTTTAAAGCCACCGAACGTAAATGGGGCGTTCCGATAAATGTGCAAATGGCAGTCATTCATCAGGAAAGCAGATTCAAAAAAGC
>ERZ1048686.463-NODE-463-length-39733-cov-7.416780_pt1 | contig 39733 bp, 29 predicted proteins | sample MGYA00383099_ERZ1048686 | MGnify/ENA primary metagenome ERZ1048686 (study PRJEB29581, sample SAMEA5548369) | metagenome | biome: marine; feature: coastal; material: water | depth 25 m | study: Short-term variability in the microbial, nano- and picoplankton... | reverse complement strand
AGCACATGCGGCCCGAGTCACAATTATGAAAGCAGCAGAGCAGGAATTACGTGATGCCTATGACCAACTTCAGCCGGGAGACCGCATTGAAGTGGTTCATGGCGTGACTGTTGGCTCAAGTGCCAAATGGAGTACCGCAACAGTTGGCAAGGTTTTAAGGCGAGAGCGTCGTCGTCATGGGCTTCATTTCCGGAGGAATAGTGACGACAAGGTTTTCAGTGATGTGCTTATCCTTGCCAGAGATGACGGCGAATTAACGACAGTTACGATAGACGAGTTTACGAGGATAAAAAAAATCTAGGTGTACGGTTCTTAGGTTTCCTCTTACTGTACTCGGACGATAGAGCACTTCAGATACTCGCCCTCTAGGCAGTGCAGGTTCACAGGATGGTCAATTGCAGCACCGCGATGCTCAAGAAGCTGTAATGTGCGGCCACTCCGTTGGCCAACAGCTGAAAGCATCATTAAGAAATCATCACGCGTGATAGCCCCAGAGCAGCTGCACGTCACAAGAATTCCACCAGGGTCAAGGAGGTCCACTCCTAGCCGATTAATACGGTGGTACGCACGAAGTGCGTCAGAGGCAGATGCTCGACTGCGTGCGAATTTTGGTGGATCGAGTATGACCATGCCAAATTTCTCATTCTTTTCATGAAGAGACGAGAGTTTTTCAAAGGCATCGGCCTGTTCAACTGACATTGTTGTTGCATTGTTAAGTTCGGCATTTGCTCGAGCTAGCGAAACAGCTTTCATACTCGAATCCACTGAAAGAACTGAAGAAGCATTGCCCGAAACAGCACTCGCAACTCCAAAGCCACCGGAATAGCAGAACATGTCTAATACACGCCTTCCGGCTGCGTAGGCTGCTGCAGCCTGACGATTTTCTCGTTGATCGAGATAATATCCTGTTTTCTGTCCCTCAGTGAGATCAACCCCAAAACGAAGGCCGTGTTCTTCAACAAAGATTGGTCCCTCGGGTCGTTCGCCACGCAACTGCCTGTCGGGCAAGTGCAGGCCTTCAAGTTTCCCCAGTCCTCGCTCCGCACCACGAAGTAGGATACCTTTTGGTTGAAGAAGATGCTCAAGGCTGTCACAGACCAGATCGAGCCGTTCAGCCATGGCAAGAGCCGTGACTTGTAAAGCGAGATAGGAGCCATATTGATCAACAATAATACCAGAAAGACTATCCCCCTCGCTGTTGATGAGTCGGCAGCCACCTTTCTCGGAGTGCAGTCCAAAATGCTGCCGCAGGCTAATAGCGTTTTCGATGCGAGTCCTCCAGAATGTCTCATCAAGAGCCTCGTTCTCCACAAATGTATAGAGTCTGATGCGGATACGGCTTGATGCATTCCAGAGACCACGGGCAATAAAGTTGCCATCGTGTGTGACAACGTCAACCACTGCCCCACTGGCTGGTTTTCCATCGACACGCAGGATCGCAGACTCAAGAACCCATGGATGCCTGCCAAAAAATGGTCTCGCACGCTTGGGCTTAATAAAGACAGTGGCCTCGGAAAGTGCCGCTGAGGCCACATCATTTTCAGGCATGAACAACCTGCTTTGTTGCCGGCTCTGGCAACACGTGAGGTTGAGGAAGAGTGTCTGTTCCTGCCTCAGATTTAACCCTACGCTGGCTGTTTTTCTCAGACTTCTTTTGATTAAGCCGGAGAACGCTCCATCCAAAAATATCACCAAGTGGTCCAGCCAATAGTGCAGGAAGCAACACAAGATTTCCAACCAATGCAACGGTAAGCATGGCGAGCATCATATGACCAAATCGTTGTGTTGGTCCAAACGGTGAGAGTGAGAACACGGATAAACCAATGCCAATAACACCCCAACTCTGGTACATCGCTCGAGCACAGCCTTTATACGCCAGCATTGTGGCTTCTTTACGATCCATGCCATCAGAGATGCCTCGTCTAAACCAAAGCATGAAATGAACAACGTCATCGACAGTAACGCCAAGTGCAACGCAAGGGGCCATTACAGTACCGATGTCAATGAGAAGATTGCCAGTACCAAAACTTTGAAGAAGTGCATTTCCCCATCCCATCCCTCCGAAAACAACGACGGCAGGAAAGGCAGCAGGAAGTAGCAACACAAGCCCTGCTGAAGCGGCGCGACAAAGGAGTACCATGACCAGAACAATAATTGCAAAATCGCTGATAAAGCCAACAATGAGTCCATCAAGTAATGAATGCTGTGCTTTATAAACCAGAGGTACCAGACCGGTGTAGTCAACTGAAATTCCTTGCGTACCGTCAGCGTCATAGCTCGCGAGGATTGGATCTATCTTAGACTGTAAGTCTCGTTTGAAGTCGGCGTAATCAACTTCTTTTGTTGCACTCACACGAGCACTGATCCTCCACAGCTCCTGATCACGAATCCCTTCTTCGCTTTCTACTTTTGCTTCACGCAAATAGTCTCCATCCAGAAATTCTTCACGGTGAGCAACAAGCCTACGGTTTAGTACACTCCGTCGTGTTCTGGCGTTGAGACCAAATACGCGACCAGCAGCTCCGCCAATCCCACCGCCACCGACATCGAGACTACGACCAAAGGTGACTGTTGAGAGAGAGCTACCAACTTCGCCGAGTTCACCAATTTCTCGCTGTATCTCGTCTACAAGTTCCATTCGTTCAAGGAAGTTGAGGTCACACTCTTCCTGGTCACACCGGATGAGTATTTCCATAGGCACAAGGGGCCCAAGATTCTTTTCAAGCCAACGATAATCTTGTCGAATCCTCGCTTGAGGGGAAAATAGCCTCATTAGCTGAACGCTACTTTCGACACGGGTCATTCCATACCCGATACCTGCCATGACAATGAGACAGATTGTGGCAATTGCAATGTTATGTCGTGTGATCCAATGCCCGACACCCCACCACGGGCTTTCTTCAATGGGTCGCCATGAGTCATTAGTGTCATCGCCAGATTCCTTGCCGAGACGAAGTTTCGGCGGGAATAGCTCGAGGCAAGCCGGCATGAAAGTAATCAAAATGATGAAACTTACAACAACCCCAATTGCTGAAAAGATGCCAAACATTTTGATTGGAACAAGAACACTCACAGCGAGCGTTGCCAGTCCCACAGCGGTTGTACCTGTTGCTAATGAGAGTGGTAGAAGAGCATGACGCACTGAAGCACCGGCAGCGCCTTTAAGCACTCCTGTTTCGGCTAATTGGTCGCGATAATAATTGGCAAGGTGAATTGCCCCACTGGTTGTTGCGACATAGACAAGAGATGGCATGGTAAGAAGGATCGCATCAACGGGATAACCCGAGTACCACACAATCGCGAGGCTGGCGAACATGCTGTAAACGCCTGACGCGAGGACAAGTCCAACAAGCATTTTGCTTTTGAGACTCCACCAGCTGACAAAGAATCCGACTACAAGAGAAAGTCCAAAGAGTAACGTGACGCTCGTCTGACCAGCACGATCAATTGATACATTGTCAACGGGTGGGCCGCCCATGTGCAGTGTTTCTTCGGGAATACCGCACTCTTCGACAGCAACATTTTTTATGGTGTCGATTGCACCATGAAGATTTGCCCGTGCCGCATCTGAAAGTGTCAGAACAAGGCAGGTCTGAAGGTCATCAACTTCTGCTTCCGTTAAATCTGCAGCATTATTTTCTCCACGGGTCTGTTCATCTTGTGGATCAATATCCCCGATGAGTGCTCCGGTAAGTCTGTCAACTGCTTCTTCTGTATCGAGATTCAGTGGTTCTTCAGTCATCCGCTCAACGGCTCGGGGACCAGTTTGAGCTGTCTTGAAAAAAATGGGCCGATCAATCCGAGATGCTTCTTCAGGTGGCGGCAGTAACTTTCTCGCAAGTAACTCAAGACGAGGATCATCCATCGTACACCCAACCCAGCTCACGAGAATAAATTCTTCACCCTGAAAATTTTCTCGAAAGAAGCGGTAGGTTTTGGTCTCTGGATATTCCAGAGGGAGCCATCCTTTTACGTCATTGCGATTATTGCCTTTGGCCTTAATGGCTCCCACAACAACCATGGGAAGCAGAAAGACTAAAACAGCGAGAATCCAAACACTGTATCGCTCGTAAAATCCGGGTCGGTGCGACATAAGGGCTCTGGGGGAACCTAGTTAGGGGACAATATTAAGCATTTGTTTCTTCCAACAATCAGCGAATCTAGAAAGCTTCGGTGATAGTTGAACGAGCAATGCTGTAATCAATAGGAACATGTGGTCATGGTCGAACTGATAGACACTACGGAAAACTAACCATCTTCGTTAACAGAGTCTATATCTTTCCTCCGTAAATGGCTCGCTTTTTTCCTGCCGGATCCGTGCTGAACCGTCCTCTAGGCAAGGTTTCCCTGTCCGGAAGACTCTTGTTACGTGGTAAAGACGTTACAATGCCCCTCTATCGTGTGGTGCCTAAGCCGGATTGGCACTGTTTTGCATGATCTGAGGCCATTTTCAACCTGGCCTGAGGTCATTTTCAACCTGGCCTGAGGTCATTTTCAACCTGGCCTGAGGTCATTTTCAACCTGGCCTGAGGTCATTTTCAATTAGTTAGCTGTTTCATCGGCCTGAAATCCACAGGTTTTGTGGCTCCCGTCACAGAATGGTCGATTTAAGGATTCTCCGCATCGGCATAATGCGAGAGTTGATTTATGGGTGGGTACTGTGAATTGCTCGTGATGGTGATCCGCAATTTGAATTGCAACCGCCGGATTGCCATCAACGCCTTGAGGCAATTCGACAACAAGTGGGCCATCTTTTCGACATCGGAGTTTCACAACAGGGAGGTTTGTGACCAGCTTTTCCGATTTCTGGATCGTCATATTAACGCTCTTGTGTGGTTGCCTGGAGTGTCGATTGTCGAGATTCCTGCTGTGGCTGCCTCGATAGCCACCACCAGAACACCATTGCCAACGCCAGAATCCCAACGGACATCAATTGAGAAATTGACAGGGGTGTTCCTAAAGCTGGCGGTTCATCGATTCGAATCTCTTCGAGCAAAATTCGTGAAATTGGATGAAGCGTTATAACCACAGCAAAGACTTCACCGTCTCTTCGAGCAAAAGGAGTAAAAGCGATCGTAAGTAAAGCTAAGAGAGCTGCATCCAGTGATGCGTAGAGCTGTGTTGGATGGATTGGAAGCGTTCGTACAGTGCTTCCATCCATACTTGGTCCTGAGATGAGTCCTCGACTGACTTGGTCAAACCATGGTGGACTGCCTGCAGGGAACTCCATAGCCCATGGCAATTCACAAAGACCACCGTAGCAACAGCCGTTTAAGAAACAGCCAATTCGTCCAAGTGAGAGTCCCACTAAGAGGCCGGGAGCTACACAGTCAGCAAGTTGAGTAATAGAAATCTTTCGTCGTTTAGAAAACATCCATGCAGCGATTGATGCCGTTGGTAAAGCTCCGAAAACGACGAGCCCACCTGCAGGAATATTGATGATTGCCAGAATGGATTGAAGCACATTTTTGTCAGCTGAAAAAAACTGTTCATGATATTCAAGGACAAAAAATATTCTCGCCCCAGCTATTCCAGCAATAAAAACCTCGAGACCGAGGGCCACAATTGTGTCTGCATCAATGCCAATTTTACGTCCACGAATAATTGAAAGCCAGGTGCCAGCTGCAGCGGCAGCAACGAGCATCGTTCCATACCCACGCACTGGAATTCCTTGGCCATCATCGAGTGCAGGTAGCCCCCACACAATAACGCTTCCACTTATTACTAATGGGATGAGAAGAGATTCGAGGGCTTCTCGGTAGCTTTTTTGTCGTCCGGTAAGAACGACTGCTGCTGTGCCAAGTACTAGCAATACAAAAAATAGAACACCCCATCCGAAGAGCGGCAAAGAGAATGAGCCGAGGGAGATTTCTGAAGGTATATAAAAAAGAGTAGTTAACACGAAGATAAAGTCTGAGATGGCAGGAGAAGGTTGTCAATCAATCGAGTTGATCCTACTCGGCAGGCAATAAGAATAATTGTGGGTGTGCTTGGGTTCGCTTTAGAAATTTTTTGTAGAGATTTAGCATCGACAATATCAGCGTACTCGATCTGAATCCCTTTTGCGGAAAGCCTTTTTTTGAGATCATTTTCTATTTTATTGATTGCCATGCCATTGCACCAATGTATTTCTGCCTGCTGCAATGAAGAATAGATAGTCAGGGCCTGTTCTCTGTCATCTGCACTCAGATAAGAATTCCGAGAACTCATTGCAAGTCCGTCGTTGTCACGGACTGTTGGGCACGTCACGACATCTATGTCGACCCCGAGGTCTTGTATCATTTGGCGAATCACAAGGATTTGCTGCCAATCTTTTGCACCAAAATAAATTTTGTGGGCGGGTGCACTGTGAAGCAGTCGTAAGACTATGGTTGCGACGCCTGAAAAATGACCCGGTCTAAGTGTGCCTTCGTATGGTTCAGCTGGCCCGGATACCTCAACACGGGTTGAATCACCAGGCGGAAACATTTCTTGAACATCAGGTGCAAAGACCCAACGAACACCGTGCTGCGATAACAGATGCACATCAGCGTGAAGATCTCTTGGGTATTCTTCGTAATCTTCATTTGGTCCGAATTGACTTGGATTCACAAAAATGGATGTGACAACATCGTCACACTCAGTAGTTGCCTGATCAACCAAAGAGGTGTGACCCCGATGTAAGCTTCCCATTGTAGGTACAAAGCCAATCCGTCTACCCAATGCCCGATTAGTAAGTATCAGGTTTCGCATTTCGGCACGCTTCCGAACAATGAGTGGCGTCGGCATGGTTACGATATGCCCTCAATAGCAGCAACTGCATTTAGAGCAGCCTTTCCGAGATCATCGGCTTCAATTTCAATAATCGATTTTGGGAGAAAGCGTTTGTCCTGAGTATTTCCTAGACGCTCCACAATCTGCTCTTGCAGGGTGAGCAATGTCGCAATGCTCTGGTCAGTCGTAGTCATTGCTTGCACTGCAATCAAATCCGAGAAAATATCACTTTGCTGAGCTGCATGAGACCGATATGCAACTCTCTCTGATAGTGTTTGGCGATTCACATTAAGAAGGAGTACCACATGCGGAGGAACTGTTTTTTGAATAATTGATGTGAATGCTTGTTCGAATTTCTTGTTGGGTTTAATTGCAGTATTGAGTGTTGTTGCTACTCGAATTGCTTCGATCCAATAATCGGTAACGGTTCCATGTGGGTCATCAGGCCACTGAGCCTCTAGTAGTGGAGATGCATATTGCTGCGCTATGTGAAGCAACTGCTCTGCAGGCTCTCTCGTTTGGGATGCTTGGTTGGGGTATGAAAAGTCTCTACCGTTCACTGGCAGCGGGGCAGGCGCGTGAATCAATCTAGAGAGAGTGACGTCCGCTATGGCATCGGCAATTTCTGGTGCACCACTTCCCGGAACCCCTACAACAGCAATATGAAGATGAGGCTCTGAAATGTTTTGAAGGATTTCACCAATAGTGCATTGGGATAAAGGATGTTGTAAGTCTGGGGCAATTTCGGCTGCTGGTTCAAGAACAAACCGCCGTGTTGTCATGCGTGGATGCGGAATCTGAAGACGTTCTGTAGTCAGAACACAGTCTTCATAAAGAAGTAAATCCAGATCGATGGTGCGAGGCCCCCATCGTGTTTCTCGAGATCGTTGCAGAGTATTTTCAATAGCTAAGAGCATGTCGAGAACCTCAAGAGGTTCGAATGTTGTTTCAATGAGGCAGGCGGCGTTTAGGTAGGGAGGTTGTCCAGGTGGACCACCCACAGGCCTTGTCTCTAGAAACTGGCTCACACGCAATATCTGGACGCCTGGCATGAAGCGAAGCATGTCAATTGCTTGGTCGAGTTGCTGTCGTCGGGCTCCAACATTTGCCCCACAGCCGATGAGGCATCGAGCAGTCTTTTGAGAACGACTAGATTCAAGGACCATTACGTATCCTCACATCGTTGTGTACGCTGCAGAAATTGGGTGAAAAATTGGCCGCTTAACCAAAAATCCCCAAGGATTTTCTCCAGGCTTTTAGTTTCTTGGAAACAGGCTCAGGTCGAATGCAACGAAAACGTCTTCCGCGGCCTATAGCAAGTCACCACAGAACGTACATACATGGAACAGTCAGAGAAATTAAAAAAACAGACTTCGAAGACGGGGGGGACATCCAAGCCACAGGTGAACCCGTCGACTGTCGATCCCTCACGTCGCCGCCCCCCTTGGATTCCTCGAAGTTGTACATCATGAACGAGTTCAGTCAATGAATAAAAATAATAAGACCAACTCGTTAAAAAATTCCCCCGATTCAATGAATTAATTAGTGTCCAAAATGCTATCTCAATTAAAAAAAATTTAAACAGTAAAAATAAAAATTTCTTAAAATTAAAATGAACCATGAAGCTCAGTAGCGGGTTCATACGATTCATCTGAACTGCATTCTGTGTTGCTAAAAAATCCTGTCAAGCAGTGTCTCGCTTATACGCAAGTTATCACTGATGGAAGAAAAAAAGTTGATAAATATTCGTCATTAAAAATGTTGACATGCTTGAAATTGTTACTCAAGGTGGTCGCAGGGTATCAGCAGTGCCTAAAAAAATGCACCAAGATAAAACGTTCATGATTTCGAACTGTCGGTGTCAAAGTGCTTGGTCTCTGCCAGTGCTCGGAGAGGCTGTATGTAAAGAGTTAAATGACCGGGTTTCTCGTCTATTGCGTCTGGTTTTTGGGTAAACAGAGCCTCCGGAGTGCCTGGTAGATAGTTTTTTCAAGGAATCCGTGGAACCATTCTTTGCCAATCAGTAGGAGTAGCCGAAGGAAGCCGATATACTGCTTTTCGCGAGGGTATACGTTTCCAAAAGACTGCTAGCAAATGCTCCGTGGAGGTATGTATAGGTGATTTCAGCCCGCCCCAGTGTGACTGACTTGGTATTTCGGCTTTATGGTCGTTCGCTGCACCCGGAACTCTTTCAAAGACACGCAGTACGGCAGGTTGAACGAGGTGAATTCCGAGCCGAGATTGCCATAACAGAGAGTGGCCATACAGTGTCTTGGACGAGTGGAAACCTAACGCTAGTTGAGGTTGCGACATCAGACCACCAGCCCCTTCCGAAGAAAAGGCGATTGCTTTCATACCCAATTCAGGGAGAACGCTCAGATTCTCTGGAGTGTGCTAATGGCGTTTGTTATGAAACAAGTTTCCAACTGGAAAGAGTGCGACCAGATGTGTTTTGGACATTCCAGCAGGAATTATCAGCAGATAGCATTTCCCAGGGTTTATTTCATCGGTTTGCAACCCGTGGACGCCTCGCGGTCGGGGCCATTAGCTGGGTGAATGTGGAAACACGTACAAAAAGCCTTCTGCTCCAAGCGTTCCATACTTTTCCAGAGGAGTTTGCAATCGTAAAAAGCCAATCAATCTTTCAACTTCCTTAATGCTACAATTTGAGTTTACAATTGGCTTTTCGACGACAAGTTAAATTTTATGCAAAAAGATAACAACGATTCATCCGTTAGCGAAACCAGCCGAATTCTTATCGCCGATGATAATGAACCGAACCGTGAGCTCCTTGAGGTATATCTGGCTGATATCGATTGTGAAATTGCGACCGCTGTTGATGGCCATGATACTTTAGAAAAAGTAACGTCATTTGATCCGGATATTATTCTTCTTGATATCATGATGCCAAAGTTATCCGGTTTTGAAGTCTGTCAGCAACTTAAGGCAAATCCAGCAACACGGCAGATTATGGTTTTAATGGTCACTGCACTTGGAGAACTTGGCGACATAGAACGTGCCGTGGAGGCAGGGACAGATGACTTTCTTTCAAAGCCAGTGAACAGAATAGAGTTGGTGAAGCGGGTTGAAAACATGCTGAAACTGCGTCATGTGAGTGACGAGCTTCAGCGATTACGAAGCTACATCAGCAGTATGGACAACGATCTACCACCAAGGTGACGACTGTTACGGCCTGGTCATGCCAACTTGTTCTAGGACACGTATGGTGGCAGGAGACTTGTTCAAGACATACAAATGCATGCCAGGAATACCCTGAGAAATCAGTTCCTCGGCTTGCTTCGCTGCATACTCAACACCTACTTCAAACTGTGCATCTGCATCATCCCCAGCTTGTTCCATAGCATTCGTAAAATGACTCGGCAGTCGGGCCTTGCAAAGATTTGCAATTCGCTGAATCTGTTTGAAATTTGTCACCGGCATGAGTCCCGGAATAATTGATTGTGTGATACCAAGTGACGAACAGCGATCCCGGAATCGGAAAAAATCAGCATTGTCATAAAAAAGTTGCGTTACAACCGTGTCGCTACCCGCATCACATTTTTGTTTGAGGTATTGGAGGTCTGCATCAGTGCTCACTGCTTCTTGGTGGGTCTCAGGATAGCCGGCGACAAGAATTTTCAGTTGGGGAAACTCTTGTTTAATGAGAGTCACCAATTCAACAGCATAATGAAGACCGTTGGCGACTGGAGTGAATGTAGTTTCACCTTGTGGAGGATCGCCACGCAGTGCGACAATAGCGGTTACACCTACCTTTTGTGCTTTTTGGAGATATTCTCTTAATTGGTCAGTCGTGCTGCCAACGCAGGTGAGATGGCTAGCAATGGCGACAGATGGATGCCTCGTACGAACACCGTTCAATACCTCGAGAGTCTTTGTCTGAGTCGAACCTCCTGCCCCGTAGGTACAGGTAATCAGTGTGGGTTCAAACCCCATCAACTCATCGACAGTCTGCCAAAGCATTGCCTCTGATTCAGCAGTTTTAGGGGGAAATAATTCAAAAGAGAGTTCGAATGAATCGTTTGCATAACTTTCTTGCAGCGGCACAGCGATCCCTTTCTGCAATGGAAGGAAATGGGGTGTCGGGAATATGGAAATATGTAATCTAAAAACCGTACACGAAGGTATTAACTTAACAGAGAATTTTAAAATCACATGTTTTCAAGTAAACATGCCTGCTGGAGCCCTCCCCGAAGCACGGAAGTTCCTGATTACAAGGGCAGTTTTTAAAGTGTTGAAATAGCGGAGATGAGGTCTCTGTCTGCTTGATGAAGTTGAATGCCACGGCGATTCATCATTCTATCAAGGGCGATGATAACTTGTTCAATAGTTGCCGTGGTTTCCCGATGACTTTCTCCAAGTTGTGTAGAAAGGGGTGGAATGAAGTTCGTGACGTTGCCGCCGAGAGTTGCCGCTACACCGATGAGTGCGCCACAGGGCAGAGAGGTATGAATTGCAGTCTTTGTGAAATCACCACAAAGTGTTCCGAAAAACTGTCGATCAGTCTGAATAACATCCTTGGTATTCAAACGGATGCGGATCGGGCCATAGCTCACTTTGAGATTACTCGTAATCGTTCCAGCACCAAAATTAACCCAACTGCCAAGGTGGCTGTGTCCGAGAAATCCGGCGTGCGCCTTATTAGAGAAATTTTCTATTACAGAAGAGAAAACTTCACCGGCGACACGACATCCTCGACCGATAGTAGTAGCTGACCTAAGCCAAGAGTGGGGATGAATTTGCGTCCCTGATCCAATTTTTATTGGTCCCTCAAGACAGCAGAAAGGTCCCACCGAGACACCTTCATCGATAAGAATTGGTCCAGACTGAACAGATACGAAATCATCAATCCGTGCTGCAGGTCTCGAATCAATTTTCTTTTGTTGGAAAATGCCCGGTCGTACTTCAATGTATTGCCCAGAGTCTATGGCAAGCTCGATCATCTGCTCAATGGTTTCTTCATGAGCGGTAAGAAAGTCTTCAGGAGATTTAATCAGTTGCAATTCATTATCGATAAAAGGCGTGTCTATTTGATCGATGAGATCTTCAAGTAGCCAGTTTCTCGATGTAAGTAGCTTTGTAATTTGCTCTCTTTTTTTGTGATCAACGAGTGCAGCAACTACCGTATTGCCATTAGCTATTTTTCTACTGCGGTTTGCATTCACCAAGTTTTGTAGTGCAACAAGGCTCGATCGGTTCGGTATGAGGCGAGCATTTACAAAAAGTACATGGTCAGAATCATTCTGAAAAGTGTGCTTTGGGTCTGCGTAGTATTCCCAGTAGGGTGTCCGCGCGTCAGCAAGGTCTTTCATATATTGCTGTAGATGTGGTCGTAAAAGTCGTCTCACGTTGCCAAACTGAGCGAGCATCCCATGAAGGGTGCCGATACCAATCGTGATATCACACGCCGGTCGTGCAGTAATGAGCGGCCCAAGTACGGGGACTTCGGAATCTTCGAATACAAAAATATCCATGAAGAAAACCCTAGCAGACGTTCCACTGCGGCAGCGAGACCGCTGCTGGAAAATTACACTGTTGTGGCGTAATCTTCTATATACAAGCCGGAGTGGCGGAATGGCAGACGCGAAGGATTCAAAATCCTTTGCCCGCAAGGGCGTGTGGGTTCAAGTCCCACCTCCGGTATTTCAAGCAATAGTCAAAGGGGAACAAGTACTCGTTGAGGAATTTGAACGGACTCCACTCGAAGATGACAATGAAGACGGGCATACCGCTATGACATTCAAGTGAACTACCTTTTCCCGTTTCCAATCCTAATAGAGAGAACATGCCAACACGAAATTCTAAGGCCCCTTTTGGACGCAGGGCTTTTTTGACAAACGGCACGCTCACACTCGCTGCCGCCTCTGTTTGTCCACGGGAATTGGTAGGTAATCAATTCAGGCCAAAACTTAGCATCGGTCTGATCACTGACTTGCACTACGCCGATAAGCCACCTGCTGGTTCCCGTCATTACCGTGAATCGCTCATGAAACTTGATGCAGCAGCAGTTCAGTTCCAGAAGCATCAAATTTCTGTTCTCATCGAACTAGGTGACCTGATCGACGCAGCCGATACCGTTGAAACGGAACAAGCCTATTTGAAAACTATCAACCAGAAATTTTCAACAATTTGCTCCAACCGTCACTATGTCCTTGGGAACCACTGTGTCGATACCTTGAAAAAGGAAGAATTCCTTAAAGTAGTAGGGCAAAAAGAATCTTACTATTCTTTCGATCAGGAAGGATTTCATTTCATTGTTCTTGATGCCTGTTTTCGAAGTGATGGCGTCGCCTACGAGCGAAAAAATTTCCAATGGACTGACACCAATATCCCATCAACAGAATTAAAATGGCTTCAAGAAGATCTCAAAGCTAATGAGAAACCTGTCATTGTCTTGGCCCACCAACGTCTTGATGTCAGCAACAATTACGGAGTAAAAAATCACAGAGAGGTTCGCAGCCTACTCGAATCATCAGGAAATGTGATTGCCGTTTTCCAGGGGCACAGTCACCAAAATGACCTCAATATCATCGGCGGAATCCACTACTGCACACTAGTCGCAATGGTCGAAGGCACGGGACTAGCTCACAATGGATTTTCAATTCTGAATATCGACAAGCAAGGAAGCGTTCAGTTGACTGGTTTTCAGAAACAAAAAAGCCGACAGCTTACGTAAAAGCAAGCCGAACACTTTGCCTTTGAGAACAGCTGAGCAAATCCACCACCTTGATATGTCCTGCCCCCTCTTCACGCATCTCGTGATCTACCAGTGTTCAATTGATAGCATTTAATAAAGGTATTGATTTTTGAGAGAATCAATACAGGCATCGTAGAATCCACCAAAATTCGTAGGTGATACAGACCCAGCTTTCGTGGTGGATGACTAGGTTCACAGGCTACCGTTTACGAACCTCGAGAACATACCGCATCAGATCATCGAATTCTTGCCTATTTTTAAGCTGCCTGACAAGATTCTCTGGCATCAGTGAAACAGGCGACTCAAAGATTTCATCAATGTCATCTTTTTGGATAGACACTGGTTTTGGCTGAGCAAGATTTCGTAGCAGAATTTCTTTGTCATTCTCAGACTCTCTGATTCCCGTCTGCTGTTTCCCGTCGTTTGTAATAACGGTTACTTGCACGTATTCCTTGTCGATCAATTTGGAAGGGTAGAGAAGTGACTCAACAAGTTGCTCTGGAGTTCGTTTTGTCTTGAGTTCTTGCAGATCAGGCCCAAGGCGGATGCCACCCTTTGGTGGATGATGACAGGTTGCGCATGCTGCAGCCGACTTATAAAAAAGGGTTTTCCCCCGTTTGGTGTTGCCTTGCTTCATTGCCGTGCGTGCAAGCTCATCAGCCGGTGTCGCAAGTAATGTTTTTTCAAGTGCGATATTTGAAAAAACCTGTTGCTCTGATTGGGCGGCAGCTACTAATTCTGGTTCGAGTGGGTGATCAGCCAAAAGCTCAGCAGGCTTCCAGAACGTTGTTTGTTCAGATGTCGCTGATCGAATCTGCTTGACGGTCTCTGGTGAAACTGTAGTTGCCTCGTTGCCCCACGTGTTGCGTACAAATGTCAAAACAGCAGCCAGCTCTTCATCATTGAGAAGATTCCGGAAGGCTGTCATGGGAGGGACACCCCGGGCCGGATCGTATTTTTTCCCATGCACTTCCATGGGCCCCCACATGCCGTGAAGTGTTGCCTTAATAAGCCTTTCTTCACTGCCATTTACCCACGGACTATTAACCAGGGATGGATAGATAATGCCATTCCCCTTTCCGTGTGTCAGATGACACGTACTGCAGTGGGCTTCACGCTGATAAATTTCGGCCCCAATTTTATACGTCTTACGGTCTTTGCGATTGAGATGTTTTGGTATCTCGAATTTGACGAAATCACTTTCTGCTGGTGCAGCAAATCCACTGCCGACTTCGACATCGACCTTCGTCCAGAAATGTTCAACTGTTTTTGCTGCCTCGACAGCGTGCTGGACAGTACAGTTCAACAAGGTATCAAGAAGTGACTGATTTTTAATATTATGTTGCTGGTGAAGCCACAATGCTTCAACGAGATGATGGGCTTCTGTTTCATTGTTTGGGTCAAAGCTACCCATCCATTTTTGTGTTGCCTCTATTACGGCATCAGAGTCACGACCGCTCAGTTCGACGCGTGTGCGATGACGAACACCATTCACTGGATGTTTAAGATTTTCCAGCAGCTTCTCAATGGGTTCACCTGAAATAGCTACCGGTTTCTGTAATGGTCGATTCTTTACTGTGACCCGGATGATCCTGCCGTGTGTATGGTCACGATTTGGGTCACGAATGTTGTGCTGCATGTGGCCGATAATGACGTTTTGCCAGTCGGCTACGTACAGTGCGCCGTCTCCACCGACAATCGCATCAGTCGGCCGGAAGTTTCGGTCATTACTGTTGACGATATCTTGAACGGGAGTCCCCCAAACCTCGCCGAAACTACGTTCGTGACCCGTAGTCCCGTTGCGATTCCCAATCTCAACGCTCACGGTTGCAATCAAGTTATCGTTGTCAAAAAACTCAATTTTTCCATTATTGAAACGGTCTTCGAATCCTTTGCGGTTCCAGATTCGGAGTTCGGAGATTTCAACAGGTTCGTCAAACTCACCTTTCATCCAAGGGTTCATCTGTATCGATGTATGGGCAAAAGTCTGCTTGTTTCCGTCGGCAAGCAATGTGGCCGGGAACATACCTTTGTTGTATTCGCTCGACTGGCTTAGCGTTACATTTTTTGTGACATGTCTCGTTCCGTGAACGAGTGCTGCAGCTTCTGAAATCACTTCAATTTCACAGAGATTCATCTGCTGATTTCCGGGAACACTCAATTTAAATGCGGTAATCTTTTTGTTTTTGAGTGCTGGATGATTGACTATTATAAGTTGTCCATCCTTTGTTACTTCAGCGTAGCCGATTTTTTTCTTAGGTTCCTCGGTTCTCTGCCCTGAGAGATCTTCACCGCGATCGAGGTCATATTGGCGGAGTCCAAGGAAGCCGATCGTATTGCAAATAAGGAAGTCCTGTTGCATGTCTTCAGGGAAATGGTCAGAAGACAGAATTTCATTCGCTGCAACGGGCCGAAACTCTTTTTCTAATAGTTTGTGCATTTTGAAGCCGTTGCCTTCTCGTCGCACCTGATATGAACGGCCACCGGTGCCATCATTTGCATAGCAATAGCCCCAATAATCAAAACTCGTTCCATGTGGATTTGGCTTGTTTGCTGCATGTGGAGTAATTGCAAATGTTCGAGGGTCAAATCGATACATCCCTGATTCGCCGATGGCAAGGTTTTGCTTCCATGGTGTTTCGTGGTTGTTGATAAGAAAGATGCCACTCTGCCAATAGATTCCGCCATCCGGTCCATATATCAGATTGTTGGCAGCATGATGTGTGTCAGAAGTCCCTAAGCCTTGGAGCAGTGGATAGCGGATATCTGCTACATCATCACCATCAGTATCTTTGAGAAAGATCAAGTCGGGTCCAGACGTGACAACCACCCCACCTCCCCAGAATTCAAAACCGAGCGGGTTATGGACATGGGCAAATATTTTTCGTGCGTCTGCTACTCCATCATGATCCGTGTCCTCAAGAATCACGAGGGCATCATTCATTTCCTTAAGTGGTTCCCACTTCGGATATGTGTTCCAGCATGCTGCCCAGAGCCGCCCTTTTCCATCGACTTGTAGTTGCACTGGATTTGCAAAGTCTTCGAACATTTCCTCGGACGCAAAGACATTCAGTTCAAAGCCTTCAGGTACAGAAATTTGGGCAATACTCTCTTCTGGGCTGAGATACGCAACGCTTCCTTCTTTATCAGCACTCGAGCTTTTACTACCGCCCCCCACATTTGAAATAACCTTTACTGGGGGTGGTACGTTGCTGTCATCGACCTCAGTTGTTTTTCCGCTTGCAGCAGCCCAAATAACGTCATCGCGGTTGGCTGTCATCACATCAAGCATTACTAATTCGTTCCGCAAGACATCAGCATTGCTTTGCCCATCAACAAATGTAAGCGTCGAACGAGATCCCCAAACGTCATTGCCGTCGGTCGCGTGATAACGGTTGTGCCATGTCCAGTTTTTTTTGGTTACAGCGTCGTAAGTATTTTCTAAATTCGATTGAGGCGGTGTCGGTTTGTTCAGGAGCGATGTACTTATGACGTCAGCAAGCTCCCAGTAGCCAGCATCATTCAAATGAATGCCATTGTGAGTCAGTTGCTTCTTGCCTTCAGCAAATCGCTGAGAAGTCGGGCCATAGAGGTCAACAAAAGCAGCTTTTGCTTCCGTAGCAGCCTGCCGAGTGGCTTCGGTATAGATGGCTAGGTTTGTGTTGAGTTGGGTGCCATCGGGAAGATTTGGGCTTCCCGTTTGTTCATAGGCAATAGGGCTGAAGAGGACAAACCGAACGTCACAGCCTTTTTCTTTACGCAGCCGGCGGTATTTTTCAACGAGATCAATAAGTTGCTGCCTGTATTGAGATTGTCCCTGCTCGCCCGCAAATGACTCGTTGTACCCATACATGATAAAAATAACTGACGGGCCAACATGTTGAAGATACGCTTCATCAACAGTGAAACCTTTGCTTCGTGGTTTTCTGTCAACCGTGTCACCTGAAAAACTCATGTTGCGGAAGCGAACATCCATACCTTGCAGGTGATTTTGTAGAAGTGTCTCTACCCACGGTGCGTGTTGCATTCGGTCAGCAAGTCCATTCCCGTAAATGGCAACGATGTCATCTTTCTGGAAATGAAATGCTTCTGTAGTAGCGGCTTTGGTTACATGAAGCGTCGCGGTTGCAAAAAGAAAGAATCCAATGGTCCAGATGATAAACTTTGAAAACAAGTGAGCGGGAAATCGTCTGTTTGTTGCAAGCATGTTGAATAATTCGAAGGGGTTATGGAATGATGTGCATGGTTGTAAAGGTACTATCTGGCCATGTTAACGGGACACTTAATATTACACAGCCTTCCCTGCCGGACATCATGTAAATACCTGAAACCGCAAGCATTCGTACGGAAACCGCAGACTTAAGCTGCCGCAAAATGCCGATTTCACTCAATCGAGAGATTTCTCTAAAAATTGGATAACTCGGCAGAAATATAGGTTCAGGCTTTTACTAATAAAATTTGGTGTGATGATGAAGATGGACTGGCTCCCGAAGCCAATTCAAAGGTTTCTTGTTTAGAAGCGGGTGAATGTATGAGTAAGCAATGCCGTGTTCTTGGAATGTCGAGTCGACTCTTAGCATGCGAGGTATCTGCAGAAAGCATGAGTGCTTTAGCAGCGACGGCTCTTTCTTTAACCTGCAAGATGCTTCGAGAGATCACTGTTTTTTTCGTGGTGTTCTCTTTTGTCGGAGTGGTGGGTGCTGCAGATCAGCCCAAGAAGGATATTCCTTCAGTTGAAGAACTGGTTGCGACTGTTCGTCCGTCTGTTGTTACTATCCGCCACGTCGGTAGGGGAGGAAACGATGCCGGCCTGGGGACAGGTTTTGTCATTTCCTCTGATGGTCTTATTGCGACGAATTTGCATGTGATTGGAGAAGCCAGACCAATTTCAGTTGAGCTTGCGGATGGCCGCATCTTTGATGTGACTGAAATACATGCGACTGACAGAAACGCAGACGTAGCGGTCATACGAATAGACGCAGAAGGTTTGCAGCCGTTGGGTTTAGCTGTTTCCAGTTCGCTTCGCGACGGACAAGAGGTTGTGGCGATTGGAAATCCTCATGGGCTCGAGCGGAGTGTTGTCGTCGGTCGTGTTTCAGGAAGACGTGCTATTGATGGCATAGAGATGATCCAATTAGCGATTCCGATCGAGTCAGGGAACAGTGGAGGACCATTGCTTGATCGAAATGGAGACGTCCACGGTATTCTGACATTAAAGTCACAGGTAACTCGCAATCTTGGGTTTGCTGTTGTGGCTGACCGTGTCAATGGATTGTTGGAGAACCCAAACCCGGTATTGCTCGATCGCTGGCTCACTATTGGTCAACTTGACTTGACTGAATGGCTAACTGTTGGTGGTGGGCTTTGGCGTCAACGAGCTGGTCGAATAACCGTAACAGGAAAAGGAAAAGGTTTTGGTGGCCGAAGCCTCTGTTTAGCAAAAGGCTCATTGCCGAGCGTGCCGTATGAGGTTGGTGTGCAAGTCAAATTAGACAATGAGTCGGGCGCCGCCGGCCTTGTATTTGAAGCAGATGGAGAAGACAAGCATTACGGCTTCTACCCCAGCAATGGTCAGTTACGATTCACTCGATTTGATGGGCCGACAGTATTCACTTGGAATGTTATTGAAGATATTGACGTGCCCGAATACCGTAAGGGTGATTGGAATCATCTTCGTGTCCGTGTTGAAAAAGACGGCATTCGCTGCTATGTCAATGATCATGAAGTTGTTGTGTCATCTGATCAGAACTTGCGCGGTGGCAGACCCGGGTTTGTTTCATTCCGTGGAACCGAAGCGGCATTCCGTAGGTTTTCTTTTGGCCATGAAGTACCACGCTTTCAGCCAGCAGACGCAGTGTGGACACAGATTGAGAAAGCAACGGCAGAATTCCAGGAGATCGATCCAAGTAACGCAACACTCGTTGAGTTGTTAGCAGGGGTCGGATCGACTGCAGTAGCTGCTCTTGAATTAAAGTCTGATTCATTGTTGCGGCAGTCTGATCAGTTGCGGGTGTTGGCCGCTGAGGTTCATCATCATCAAACGATAGAGAAGCTTTCTGATGAAGTAGCCGTTGATGATGAAAAGATAGACACGTTTAGAGCAGCGTTACAGATTGCCAGACTTGATAATCAAGAACTTGATTGCGAAGCCTCTCTTGCCGATCTTCGGAGGTTGTCAGCTTTAATCAAAACACGGTTGCCAGTTGATGCGAGTGATTCTGATCGGCTGGCAATGTTGGATCAGGTTCTCTTTTCCGAACTAGGTTTTCATGGAAGCCATGGAGATTATTACAATCGATCGAATAGCTATGTAAATGAGGTCCTCGATGATAGGGAAGGTATACCTATCACGCTAGCAGTCGTTTATATGGAACTCGCTAAGAGTCTCGGTGTCGAAATATACGGCATCGGTTTCCCCGGTCACTTTTTGGTCCGATTTGACGCAACTGACGGTGATTCAGAATGGATTGATGTTTTTGAGCGAGGGAAGAGACTTACTCGTGAGAATCTTGTTGAGAGACTTTTGGAACAAACAGGAGAATCACTCAACGACAGTTATCTTGAAACCTCTACATCACGTGAAATATTGTCACGGATGCTCAACAACCTGCTGACAATTGCAATACAGGAAAAAGATGCCCAATCGATGCTTCGATACTTAGATGCCATGTTGGCCATTCGACCAGATTCTGCTCGAAGCCATTTTTTGCGGATGCTTACGGCTCGCCAACTCAATGAGAATGAAATTGTGAAACGAGATGCTCGATGGCTCTTGATGCAACAACCATCAGGTATTGATTTGGCAATGGTAAAGCGGTTGCTGCAAGCACTCGAAGCAGATTCAGAATAGTTGTCTTGTGACGAACTCGACGTGTGCTGTGATTAATACGGGATTAATCTGGAATTGGGTCTGTTCGCTTGATCGTGGTACCTTCCCAGACGGCGGTATCTGTTGCCTTGTCGTATGTAAGGACTCGTGCGGCACTGTCGGGAACGAGTTCTCGATCAATAGTTGGCAGCCACCGGCGATGCTGCTCGATGACTGCTGCATGTTTTGGAAGATGTGCAAGGTTTTTCCATTCATTTGGATCGGCATGCATGTCATAGAGTTCTTCACTGCCATCGGCATAGTGGATATATCTCCAGCGTTCACTCCGAATGCCATGGTTCCCTTGATTATGACTGGTGATTGCAGGACGAGTGCGCGTGGTTGCGGCATCCTTTAATTGGGGCACAAGGCTAATTCCTTCAAGATCAGAACGGGTTGGAGCGCCTGCCAAATCAATCAGGGTTGGGTAAATGTCCAACAATTCGACTGGCTGGCCACATGTTTGCTGTGGCGTGATGCCTGGCCCAGCAAAAACCAGAGGCACTTTTGTGCCACGATCCCATAGGGTGTTTTTACCGGTAATATCTTTTTCACCAAGATGCCATCCGTGATCTCCCCACACAACAATGATGGTGTTGTCCGCGTACTCGCTCTGTTCCACCGCAGACACAATACGACCAATTTGTGCATCAACGAAACTTGTGCACGCAAGATATGACCGTACAAGATTCCTCCACTCATTGTTTTCACGGACCCACTTTAATCGAGGCTCCGGTAGGGACCAGTGGATGTACCATGAAAATCGTGGAGTGTCGGCACGATCGTCTTTAAGAATCGGTGGCAAGACTGAATCATCGTCCGGGTAGAGATCAAACCATTTCTGGGTGGCATAACACGGTACGTGCGGGAGAAAAAATCCTGCGGCTAAAAAGAATGGTCGGTCTTTGGGTGCATTCTGAATTTGTTCCACGGTCCAAGAAGCGACTTGATAATCACCCTTTTGTGTGTCGTCATTATCCAGCGGCCACACGCCCCAATCCATAAGTGGATGATTTCCCATGGGGGTTTCGGGAATCAGTTTTTTTGGTGGTTTGGTTCCGACGCCACCAAAGGACCCAGTCACTTCGAACTCAACAGGATCTGGTTTGCTGTTTCCTTGATTTTTCTTTTTGGGATTCTTTCGAAAGCCATGATAGATCTTTCCAGTTGCCGCCGTGTAGTAACCATCATTCGCGAAGTGTTGTGGAAGCGTGACACGGTCAGACCATTCGGGGACTGTTCGAAACCATGGTTTCAGTCCGTATATCCCCGTTGTTGTTGGCCGCAAGCCAAGCAAAAGACTTGTTCGGGAAGGATTGCACAGTGGTGCTTGGCAGTGTGCGTTTGTAAATGTCGTCCCCCGTTTGGCAAGAGCATCAATATGTGGTGTTTTGGCAAGAGGATGTCCATCGAGATGACCAATCCAATCATTTTGATCATCAATGGCTATGAATAGGATATTTGGCTTATCAGCTGCATACACAGATGAGCTAGCGATAGCCAAGACACAATACGTCATAATATTTTTCATAATTTTATGGCTTTCTTTTTTGATTTTTCCAACCAGAAGATTTTTCTTTTATAGGACCTGCCATAGGAGGTGTCTCATAGAACTCACCATCATTCATGAGCCTTGGATCTCCCGTCTTTGATAATTCACTCAGAAGCCTGTCCGTGAGCTTTTTTTCAACTTCAGCATATGCTCGTTCACCAGCAAGGTTGTGCATTTCATTTGGATCCTGATTCAGGTCGAATAGCTCGATGGACATTCGCTTCCCATATACTTTGTTGTAGAGGCTTTTCCACGAGTCCTCCTTACGAGATTGAACAAGCCATGCTTTGGTTGGGCCAGCATCTTCATCGGGCAACGTCACTCGTGTATTTGTTTCGAGTTCCTGTTGTGTTGGCCCTGGCCCTTCTTCAAGGCGATACGGGTCCCCAAGGGGCCACCGGTCGGGGCGAAAGTTCATAATTAAAACATGATCGTGAGTACGGATTGCTCGCTGAGGATATGGTGTAAAGTCAGATCGTGCACTTTCGACGTGTCGTTCACGGCCTGTAAATACACAGTCTCGTGTCGGGTCAATAAAACCTGATTCTTTTGAGTGAAGAAGTCCCCATAGTGACCGGCCAGTCATCGATTTCGGTGGCTTGATATGTGCTGCCTCAAGAAATGTTGGGGCAAGGTCAATGAGGCTCACCATGTCATCAACAACACGGCCGCCGACTACGCCCGGCCCGGTTACAGAGAGACAAACTCCCGTACCGAAACTGTACAGGTTGCATTTTCCGTGAGGAAAACCAGGTGCTCCATGGTCTCCACTTATAACTATGAGTGTGTTGTCAGTGAGTTTGGCTTTCTCGAGTTCATCAAGCAAAACACCAACAGCCGCATCCCAGGCAGCTATTTCACCGAAATAATCTGCAAGATCCTGTCGTACTTCCGGAACATCAGGCAGAAAAGCAGGCATCTTCCCTTGAAGAGAATCGGGATCGATTCCCCAAAGATCTTTGCCACTTCCCTTAATCCATTTTCGATGCACATTGGTAGGCCCGAACCAGTAGCAAAAAGGAGCGTTGTCCTTACAGCTATTGATCATGTCACGGAAGTTGCCTCTGACCTCGTCGAGAATTGCGCGCTTCGCCATCTCGCGAGGTGTTCCCTTAGTGATGAGCTTTGTTACGGTTTGAGAGAATTGATTGATCCGACCACCGTTTTTGCTAAAGCTTTCATCTTTTGTGAATGGTGAATTTGCCGGAGTACCGGGACTCCAGACCTTATGGGAGTAGCCGACGCAGTAGCCTTGCTCTCGAAGGATTGGCGGAAAACTCGGGAGCGAACTGTCATAGACAGCACCTCGCAATATTGAACCAGTTCCCGTTTGCCAAAAATGTCTACCGGTAAGTACTGCGCTACGACAAGGAGTGCACGATGGTGCACTCACGTGTGCATTACGAAAAATCACACCGCGACTAGCAACCTTGTCGAAATTTGGTGTTTGGACGACATCGTTGATGCCCCCGGCTCCATCAATTTTTGCAAGAACCGAGGCATGTCGGCCCCAGTCATCAGCGAACAGAAATAAAATGTTTGGTCGTTCTTCAGTATTCTTCTCGACAGCCCACCCAGCATTTTCATGACAGACATTTGTTAAAATGAAAAGTATAAGAAGCCTTCGAAGTGCTTTGAGAGCATCGAGCGACGTGCTTTGGGATGAGACCATGCCGTACGTTCCGAAAAAAAGAGGAAATATTAGAAAGTGCGTGCCCACTGTAAATTTATCTTAATGCACAATTGCACGATTTCTTTTACAAAAAAGTGTGGTCGCAAATGTATAAAAATGCCCTTGGTTTTTCCTCATCAGGTATTTTTTGTCCACGAAGAGGGTGTAGGACGCATAATTATCAAAGGTATGGCAACATTAACAGGTAATGTTTTAGGGTGAAGAGTCCGTAATTGCCGTCGCTTAAGGCCGGTCCCATAGAATCAATCTTTAGTGGAAGCATGCATAAAGCCACTCAATTGTCTATTCCGTTCTTGCTTGCATTTTCAGTTTCCCAGGGGGCTGAGCATGTTGACTTTACGAAGAATGTTCTGCCTGTCCTTCAACGACATTGTTTCGAATGCCATGGCCCGGATGTGCAAGAGGGCGGCCTGCGTTTCGATGATCGAACTGAATTCCTGGCTGGTGGTTATTCAGGACCGGCAGTAGTTTCTGGCAAGCCCAGTGAAAGCGAACTGCTTCGCAGAGTGTCACTCGATCGGTTAAATGACGATGCAATGCCTCCAGTGGGGCCCGGGCTTTCAGACCGCGAAGTAATCATACTTCGTCAATGGATACAACAAGGCGGTGAACTGCCAGATACGATTCCCCAGCAGAAGCATTGGGCATACGTTCCTCCGGTTCGGCAGTCTCCACCGGCGGTTGGTATGCAGGACACAAAGATTATTGATCCGACCATTGATGGTTGGATCGTGGCATCACATATGAATGAAGACCTTCAGTTTGCTCCAGTTGCGAAAAAAAGTCAGTTGATCCGACGTCTTGCATTTGACGTGACTGGCTTGCCGCCAAGCCCAGAGGTAGTTGCGGCATTCGAGGCAGACGACCGCGATGACGCGTACGAAAGCCTTGTTGATGAGTTCCTCCAAAGTAAAGAATTTGGCGTTCGATGGGCACGGATGTGGCTCGATCTTGCACGCTACGCAGACTCCCATGGATTCCAGCGGGATGACCTGCGGGATATGTGGGCGTATCGAGATTGGGTCGTGGATGCATTGAACGACGACATGCCTTTCGACCAGTTCACAATTGCACAAATTGCTGGTGATCTACTGCCTGAAGCAAATCAAGGAACACGAATCGCTACGGGCTTCCATCGGTGCGCACCAACCAACGTAGAAGCAGGAACAGATCCAGAAGAGAGTCGCATTAATCAGGTTTTTGACCGAGTGAACACAACGGCTGCTGTCTGGTTGGGAGTCACACTTGAATGTGCTCAGTGTCACGATCACAAATATGACCCTTTTTCTCAAGAAGAGTACTACCGCTTCGCAGCGTATTTTAATTCAACAGAAGCAGAAGCAGAACGAGCCAATCTAAAGGTACCATCTTCAATCAAGTTCATTGGCCCATCAATGAACTTAAGCCACGATCCTTGGGCTGCGGAACGAAAATCCATCAGCCAAAGTCTTAGTGATGCTCGGAAAGATGTGAAAAATTTAAAGGGGGACAAAACAGAGAAGAATGTTAATAAAGATGAAAGTGAACAGCCTACTACCTGTGGTGGAGAGACCTTAGTCGATCAACAGAATCAGCAGGACGATGCCGATGTGCGTTTGAAGGCAATAGAAAAGAAAGTCAGGCAATTACAAAATAAGCTGGCCTCTATTCCAAAGGCAAAGACACTCGTGATGCAAGAAAGGGCGAAGCCGCGTGAAACCTTTGTTTTCAACCGTGGTGACTTTACTGACCCCTCAAAGCAGGTTGAGCCGGGCACGCCGATTGTGCTTGGCGGAAGGAATGACGGTCCCGCGAACCGATTCATGCTTGCCAAGTGGCTTGTGTCACAAGACAATCCATTAACAGCCAGAGTATTTGTCAATCGAGTCTGGTTTGAGATTTTTGGCCAAGGTATTGTCACGACACTTGAGGATTTTGGCGTCAAAGGTGAACGACCAACCCATTCAGAACTACTCGACAGTCTTGCAGTTGAATTCATGGAAGATGGATGGAGCCTCAAAAAACTGATTCGTCGCATTGTAACCAGCAGAACGTATCGGCAGTCTTCGACTGTGACTTCGGAGAAACGATCGCAAGACATTCAAAATAAATGGCTTGCAAGAGGCCCGCGATTTCGTCTGGATGCAGAAGGCATTCGGGATAACGCACTCACTATCGCAGGGTTACTTAGTACTGCAAAAGGTGGTCCGTCGATCCATCCACCACAGCCCAATGGTTTGTGGACGAAGGTTGGTGGTCAGAAATATACATATGAAGTGAGTCCGGGTGAGCAACAATACCGTCGTGGCATTTATGTTGTTCTCAAGCGAGGTAGCCCATACCCAAGTTTTATGACCTTTGACGCAACTGAACGTATGACGTGTGTAACGAGACGTTCTCGGTCCAACACACCACTGCAGTCGCTGGTTCTATTGAACGACCCAGTATACACCGAGGCTGCCTTTGCTTTTGGGAAACGGATGCTCTCTGAGTCACCGGAGGATACTGATACATCACGTATTGACCATGGATTCCGTATTGCAGTCAGCCGGCAGGCAACAGCAAGCGAAGTGAATCTTTTGCAAAGATTATTAAATTCAGAACGACAAGCATTGGTAGCGAATCCAAAAAAAGTTGAAGTGATAATGAAAGATCATTCTGGAATCGATATACCAGAAAGCATGGATTCGAATGAGCTTGCAGCATGGTATGCGATAGCCGCAACGATTTTAAATCTTGACGAAACAATCACTAAAAACTGAGAGTATGGTAGGTCGTATGAGACAGCCAAATCTTGAGCAAAAGATGAATTTCCTGGATGTTTCTCGGCGTCATTTTTTTCGACAGGGTTTGGGGCTCTCAGCAATGGGGTTGTCGACATTGTTGGCAGGCGATTCTTTGGCGGCTCAAGAACCCGATGCAGGAAATCTGCCTCCGAGGCATTCTTCTCACTTCAGCCCTCGGGCGAAGTCGGTGATTCATCTTCATATGGTGGGTGCTCCATCCCAGATCGATATGCTGGATCCAAAGCCTGTCCTTTCAGAGCGTCATGGTGAAAACTGTCCGGAAGCATTGCTCGATGGTCTAAAGCTGGCATTTATCGGCGATAAAAAAGTTCTAGCTGGTTCGCCGTTTCAATTCTCCAAGCAGGGTACTGTTGGGCTTGATGTAGTCGAACACCTTCCCTGCCTCGGGGGTGTGGCAGATGAGTTGTGTGTCATTCGCAGTCTGCACACCGATGAAATCAACCATGCTCCGGCCCAGATGTTCATGCATAGTGGCTTCGGGCGCGGTGGACGGCCTTCCCTTGGTGCTTGGACAACGTACGGTTTAGGAAGTGAAAACGAGAATCTCCCAGCATACGTTGTATTACTCTCTGGTCCTGCCGGTGGTGCTGGTTCACAGCTGTGGTCAAGTGGTTTTTTGCCAAGCATGCATCAGGGCGTTCGCTTTCGCTCCAGTGGTGACCCAGTGCTCTATCTCAGCAACCCAGCTGGTCGATCTCGTGAAGATGGTCGGCGATTGCTTGATACCGTCAACGGTCTCAATTCTCTGCGTCTTGTCGAAACGGAAGACCCTGAAATCGCTACACGAATCAGCCAGTACGAAATGGCGTTTCGAATGCAGGCAAGTGTTCCAGATCTAACTGATTTGTCGACTGAGACTGTTGAGACGTTGGAACTTTATGGCGTGGAACCAGGGAAGCCGTCATTTGCAGCCAACTGTCTCCTTGCCCGCCGGCTAATCGAACGTGGAGTTCGCTTTGTGCAGCTTTTTGATTCCGACTGGGACCATCACGGGAATCTTAAAATTCAATTGCCTGCTAAATGCCGTGATGTTGATCAGGGTATGGCTGCGCTTGTGGCTGATTTGAGAAGACGAGGTTTGCTTGATGAAACCCTTGTGGTCTGGGGAGGCGAGTTTGGCCGTACGCCACTGGCCCAAGGAAATGCAGATACACCCACTACAAAAAAACGAGAACCGGGTCGTGATCATCATAAGGATGCTTTTACGATGTGGCTTGCTGGCGGTGGTACGAAGCCGGGAACAATCTATGGTGCAACAGATGAATTAGGATTTTCAATTACGAACAACCCTGTTCACGTGCATGACCTCAACGCCACAATACTTCAACTTCTCGGATTCGATCACAAAAAACTCACGTTTCGACATCAAGGTAGAGACTACAGGCTCACCGACGTCGCTGGAAATGTGGTAAAAGAAATCATTGCCTAACCGACGGGCGAGGCGCTTGCGAAAGTGCCGTTGACCGTCTTTTAATTCCTTCCCGAGGTGCAGGTGCTTGCCCATGAAGACCTCAAGCGTCGTTGACCACGGCGGATCGATTTCACCTGAAGGTTTGGCATCCAGTTCCGTTTTGATCAATAAAACTGGGACTCTGAAACGCGTCATCAAAAAAGACCCTCAATGAACATGAAACTGCGAACATCTCGGGCAGAGAATCTGAGGAACAAAAAAACGATGCAGGAACAACCACTATTTGGATGGCGTCATCTTTCGATCATGCTGTGCTTCATCGCCACCGCAGCGTCCACGAGTCTCGGTGAGGCACCTGAGACCGCACGCAAGCCGGTGAAAGTCTTTATTCTCTCCGGCCAGTCCAACATGGTAGGCGCCGGGAAAGTTGATGGTGGCAGTTCTCGCTGGGGCAAGCAGTTTCTTGATCCCGTCGTGTCGGTCTATGAAGGCGACTACAATCCGCAAGCCGACTACGATTCATTGAAGCCGATCAAAACTTTGAAACTCACCAGTTTCGGCGGAGTCAAACCAACGCCTTATCCGGGTGGTGGAGTGCATGTCACGCGAGGCCATGTTCAAGTCAAGGACACGGGTGTCTATGAGTTTCGTCCCGGCTATGGCGGATCGACTCAGAATGTCATGGAAGTGAATGGGACGGAGGTTCATCGCCAAGAAATTGGCGAGGAGGCGGTGCGTCAAGAGATTGCACTTGAGGGCGGTAAACAGGTCCCCTTCAAAATCACCTACTACACGAACGATGCCAACGGCTTAGGTTGGATCGTCAGAATGGATCGGCCTGGGACGCTCTCAACCTTGGTCAAACAAAAAGGACTCTATCCCTATCTGATGAATGACAAGGGACAGTGGGTAGCCCGTAATGAAGTCTGGTACAAAGGCGTTATTGCAGCAACTGGAAGCCGATGGCTGGGAGTCAGTGGTGGCCGCATTGGGCCAGAAATTGGCTTCGGACATGCAGTCGGCAATTACTACGACGAACCGGTTCTCATCCTCAAAACTTCGCAAGGCAATCGTTCGCTTTCCTGGGATTTCCTCCCGCCGGGCAGCGAGCGATTCGAACACGGCGGAATGATCTATGCCGCCTACAAAGAGTCACCACTGTCATGGAAAAAAGGAACGGAGCCAAAACCCATCGAATGGTACGCCGGTAAACAATACGACGACTGTTTTAATGCCGCGCACGAGGTGCTAAACAACTTCGATAAACAGTTTCCCCATTGGAAAGGACGTGGATATCAGATCGAGGGCTTCGGCTGGTGGCAAGGCGACAAGGATCGCTACAACAAAGGACACGCACTTCAATACGAGAAAAACCTGGTCCATCTCATCAAGACACTGCGTCAAGAATTCAAGGCACCGAATGCGAAGTTTGTTGTTGCAACGCTCGGACAAACCGCAAAGGATACTGCCCAGGGTAATGAGAAGCTCATCCTGGAGGCACAACTCGCTGTCGACGGAAATTCCGGGAAGTATCCGAAGTTCAAGGGGAACGTCACCACCGTTTACACTCACCCACTGAGTCAGGGCGGAGCTTCGAACAGTCACTACAACGGCAACTCACAAACCTATATGGATGTCGGTCTCGCCATGGGAGAAGCAATGGTTGAACTGAGCAAGTAATGAGCATGCTCAAAATCAGAGAACCGAAAACCTCACCTCAGCAATGAGGCGATCATTCGGACGACCGCGTTCTTATCACCATTCCAAAACGCGATCATTGCCGGCAGTCAAGTGTCGCCGTGACTGATTCTGAAATCGGAGTAGCCGGTGAACTTGTCACCCTTCTTTCCGAAACCCGGCCAGTCGGCCACCCAAACCACCTCTCCGATCCAACGTCTCTCCATCGCCTTACAGAGTTCCCTGAAGTCTGCGCGCGTGGATTGCATCTTGTCCACTGATAAACCGGTAGCGGGTCTGTTGCCTGATTTAGAGCGGTGTGGGTTGCTTGAAGATACTTTGGTATGGTGGGGTGTCAAATTCGGTCGAACTCCATTTGCCCAGGGAAAAAATGGTCGGAATCGCAATCCGCGAGCAGAGACCACCGTCTTACTGACGTCCATGGTGATGTCGTACATGACATTCTTCTATGATCTCGGTTGATCATTTATAAGGTTGCATGTATGAAACGCACTTCTTTATGCAGACAGCTTTATTGTTGTATCAAGAAACCAGCTTTGAGGTGGATTTGTACAGATACGGATTCATTGCTGGATCGTTGTACATCTTCATCTGCCGGAAGACTCGTAAAGGACGTTTTCCAGAAAATATTTCTTGAAGCAGTCGGTCGAGGGAAGTGATGAGATGATCTCTCTGCTGATCAAGTATGACCATCTTCTCAGCAACTTTTTCACGATGTTCCTGCGAGGCATCGTCTCGTTCGAGTTGTTCACGCATGTGGTAGCGTCGAAGTTCAAGAATTGACAGCCGATCAATTGCAGCACCGGGTGTTTCTGTAGCGGCTGGTGCATTTTCTTCAGCCGCAATGCCACGATTAGCAAGCTCTTGGATGAGCCAGTCATCCACTTTTTCAATCGCGTCATTACGAGCCTGATTGTATTTATCAATCGCCCGTTTTACAGCAGCTATTTTTGTGTCAGTGACGTCGGGAGATCTTGCAATATCTTCTTCATGCCATAAGAGAAAATTAAATTGGTGAAGATCACAGATCTTTCCGGCAAGTTCGGTTTCCGAATGGTTTGGCTCAATGTCGTGCCAATGAGCCACTAGTGTTTCGAGTGTTTCGTCGGTATTGGAGCCAATTTCAGGAAGCGTTAGTGAGGGAAGTGATGGTGATGAATGAGGCACGGTGAAACTCCAAAGGGTAATCGAAAAGGAAAGTTGTTAAGCAGCTTCTTTGAGAATGAGACAAAGGTTCGAACCACCAAAGCCAAACGAATTGCTTGCAGTAACGCGAACCGGTAAGGAGATTGATTGATGAGGAACGTGTCGAAGCAGACAGTCTTCATCGGGGTTGTCGAGGTTAATGGTTGGAGGAACAATATTTCTCTGTATTGCCACAAGGCAGGCAAGCGCTTCGAAAGCCGCGGCAGCGCTGATAAGATGGCCAGACATACTTTTTGTTGAACTTGTTGGTATTTCCATGGCCGCAGAACCAAAGGCATCGCGGATAGCTCCTGCTTCGGCAGCATCACCAACCGGAGTACTTGCGGCGTGGGCATTGATGTAGTCTACATCTGCTGGAGAAAGACCTGCATCAGCGAGTGCTTCAGTAATTGCACGAGATGCTTGAACGGGATCACTGCATGGTGTGACCATGTGTGTAGCATCACTCGACATTCCAATTCCGGCCAATACTCCATAGATTTTGGATTGACGGCTAAGTGCTGACTCAGATCGTTCGAGTACGAAGAAAACACCACCCTCCCCCATCACAAAGCCATCACGATTCTGATCAAATGGCCGAGAGGCTTTTTTAGGATCGTCATCTCGTCTCGACAATGCTCGAAGGTTATGGAATGCAGCAAGAGCTGTTGGGCTAAGGACATCACATCCACCAACGACGCAGGCATCTACGAGTCCAGTCTCAAGCCATGTTTTACCAAGTGCAATCGCATAGCCACTGGAGGCGCAGGCAGCTGCAACTGTTGCTGCTGGGCCATGTAGATCAAGTATTTGAGCGGCTCGATGGACGAGAGACGGCTGACGCTTTGCATGAAAAACGTCATGGCCACCATCGAGAAAGTCGCGTTCCCAATCTTTGAGTTGTTCTGCTCCGATGCCGGCAATGAATCCAATACGGTTTTTCTGCTCGAAAGTACAAGAACTCGTTTGAATACCAGCATCTGCAAGAGCATGGGCAGCTGGTACTACTGCGAATTGTTCCAGTCGAGAAGATTTGTCGATGCACCACGACGGAGAGATAACGGCTTTTTCCATTGCCAAATTGACTGATTGAACTTGAGCAACAACATGCTCCTGCTGACGTGAGAAAGTTCCGATATCACACCAATCAACACCAGAACGGCCAGCTTGCAGAGCATCTCCAATAGCGTTGAATGAATTACCGAGTGGAGTTGTGGCACCGATTCCCGTAATGACGATCTGTGAAGATTCTGAAACCATTAGGGAGCCTCCTTTCGGAACACCGTTTCATTTACATTGTGAACTTTTGGCGAGAGTTCCGGTGGTGTGATTTCTATTACGCAACTGTTTGTGATGGCCACAGTTGTGCGGATACCATTTTCTAATCGTTCATAAAGTTCTTTGAGCGGGGTGTCTGCTGGGTAGTGACCACGGGAATAGGAATCCTGCTGAGAGGTAATTCGTATCTGCGGGCGTGCGTTGTCGATGGAATGCGATGGAGTGTGCTTTAGTAGAAGAGTTAGGCCCCGGCAAAGGGGGTCGTTGTCGACTTCGCCGTTTGGCTTAAGAGATGGTTGTTGATCCCAGCCCGTACAAATGAGCCAGATACGAGCTGAAGGTGAAGTAATTGCCAGCAGTGGGGCGAGAGTGACCGCAAGCAACAAGCCTTCCGAGACAGCGTGTATTCCACCACCAACACCAAAGTTGGGACCATGCATGCCGAAGCCCACGCTTGCCGCTGATGCAACTGAGTGCAGTGAGCACTGTGGAACAATATGAGGAGTTACTGCAACCGGACCTTTATCTCTGAGGCCGATCATCGTTCGTGCTGCAGCTGGCTGACCGGCTAAGCATGTAGCTGCAATGACAGCATCGTTGCTGATATCTGAATTTCCCTGTGTATCTGCAGCCATTGCTTTGAGAATGGACCGCACGCCAATGACAGTTTGCTCATCGGCATGTCGAAGAAATCGGGTCGGTAGGGAGTACGACCCATAGGCATGCTTCTCACGGGCTAATGCCTGAACCTCAGATAAATGAGCAGATACTGTTGCGCATGAATCAATTTGACAAAAAGCAGAGAAGTCAGTTGGTAGAGACGGTGAGTGGTTCATACCAATACGTGCAAACGAAGAGGAGTTGTGATGAGCAACTCGACAGGTACGCTGCGAATGACACCGCCTGGCTTTCTAGGCGGCTTTTCTTCCTTCCTTGACAGCAATTTTTTCTTCCAGCGTGTCGAGTATCTGTCCAACGGTCTTAATTTTTTCGAGAAGTTCGGTCTCGATTTGAATGCCGAAGTGGCTTTCGATATGCAGAATGAGGCCTGCCATATCGAGTGAGTCGAGGCCAAGACCTTCATTCAGGGTTGTTGAATCTTCGAGAGCGTCGTAAGTTTCGCCGGTTTCTTTTTCGAGTAGGTCAAGAACAATTGCCGACAACTGCGTGCGTTCCATGATCAAGCAGATCCTCAGGGTGCAGGGACTCATTGAGCAAGTGACAGTACGAAATGTACTGAAGCTCACTTGAGGCATGACGATAGCGAATTATATGGGTGGAGCGAAGGGCAAAATAGGTGCATTTCGTCGAAGAAATAGACAGAGAAAGAGAATTTTATGAGAAAATTGCGTGTGAACTCTTTCTTGAATTTACAGATGCAAATCGCATGCTGCTGCAGTTTCATGTGCTGGAAATAACATAACCGTTGAGCAGTTATGTCATGTTGCACCTACGGTTACCCATGGTTCGGTGTCGGTGCACGAAATTCATCGAAGTTGATCGACCGGAACCAGCTAATTGTTTTTGTGAGGCCCTCCTCTATAGAAACGTTCGGTTCCCAAAAAAGTTTTTGCTTCGCGAGTGTGATATCTGGTTGTCTTCGTACAGGGTCATCTTCTGGAAGCGGTTTTTTTATAATTTTGGATTTTGACTTTGTAAGTTTTATAATTAATTTTGCGAGTTGAAGTATTGTGAATTCGCGAGGGTTCCCAAGGTTCACAGGCCCGACAAAATCATCTGAGCCATTCATCATCGCGATCATTCCGTCAATAAGATCATCTCGGTAGCAGAAACTACGTGTTTGTGAACCATCACCATAAATCGTGATATCCATATTCGTAAGAGCTTGCCGAATAAAGTTTGACACCACCCGGCCATCATACGGATGCATTCTTGGTCCATACGTATTGAAGATACGTATAAGCCGAATGTTTACTCCGTGCGCGCGGTGATAGTCCATAAACAAAGTTTCCGCGGCTCGCTTCCCTTCGTCATAGCAGGCTCTTATCCCTATTGGGTTTACCGACCCTCGATAATTCTCAGGCTGCGGGTGAACTTCTGGGTCTCCGTATATTTCGCTTGTAGAAGCCTGAAGCACCTTTGCTCGGCATCGTTTTGCCATGCCAAGAACGTTCATCGCACCAGACACAGAAGTTTTCATGGTTTTTATTGGATTGTATTGATAATGACCCGGTGCTGCTGGGCAGGCAAGGTTATAAATCTCATCAACCTCAAGCCAGAATGGATGGATGATGTCGTGTCGTAGGAGTTCGAAATTTGGAAGTTCGAGCAGGTGGGCAACATTCGTTTTTTGACTGGTGAAAAAGTTGTCAACACAAATGACATCATGACCACTCTCAACAAGCCGCTCGCAAAGATAACTACCGAGAAAACCCGCACCACCAGTAATGAGAATGCGTTTAAGCTGAGACATGAATTTCCGATCAAAAAATATTTTTCTATACAAAAACCATTATTAAGAACCCATTATTTTTGATAATACACAAAGCACAATATTACGGCTTAAAAGTCTTTATTGACGCGAAATATATCGCATTCTGGTCTAATTCCAGAGAGGAGGCAACATGCAATGAAACACAAATCACAGTCGATCAATCGTCGAGGTCTTTTAGTAACGGCTGCTGGAGCAGCGCTCGCAACAGCTTCTACGAAGGGGAGGGCCTCGTCTGTCGCCATAAAGGGGCATATCAAGCAATCAATTGTTTCTTGGTGCTTTAGCTCGATGGGTGACAAGTGGGATATTCAAAAGCAGTGTCAGGTTGCGAACGAACTTGGCTGTGTTTCAATTGAACTAACCCAGCCGGCAAACTGGCCAATCCTCAAACAGCATGGGCTCACCTGTGCAATAGCTCCTAACGGCATGCCTGGTGCGCCATATGTCAAAGGGTTTAATAATTTAAAATACCAGGAGGAAGTCATTACTCGGACGACCAAGATGATCGATGCCTGTGCAGCAGCTCATATTCCAGCAGTTATTGCTTTCACCGGGTTTAAATGGCGAAATGCTGAAGACTCAAGTAGTGGTGCTATGACAGATGAAGAAGCCTTTGACAATTGTGTTGTTGGTTTAAAAAAAATAGCCGGCCATGCAGAAAAGCAGAATGTGACAATTTGTCTCGAACATCTGAACACCCGAGATGATTCCCATCCAATGAAAGGCCATCCGGGTTACCAGGGTGAGGATGTTGATGCTGTAGCCACGATGCTTCGTCGAGTAGGCTCTGACCGTGTGAAATTACTTTTTGATATTTATCATGTCCAAATTATGAACGGTGATATTATCCGTCGGATAGAGGAATACAAAGACATTATCGGTCATGTGCATACGGCTGGATGCCCAGGGCGAGGCGAGCTTGATGAGTCTCAGGAAATTAATTATCCACCGATAATGAAGAAACTACTGGCAATAGGATACGAGGGGTATGTTGGCCAGGAATTTATCCCGACGCGGGATGCATTTGCGGGTCTGCGGGAGGCAGTCACGTTATGTGATGTCTGAAAACAATCAATTCTTTTTTATCTTTTGAGACAGGGGAATGAAGTGGCTACAAGAATCTTGCAGTGCGGTGTTCTACGAATAGAAGTCCGTGTGCTGGCGACTATTGCTTGCGTAGGCGTGTTCTTTTTGCTGGGTGTTCGTCGGGGGACAGCTGCCAGTCCTTCTTCCGGGAAAGACAATGTTCGAGAAACGGGAGAAACCCCTAACCTGTCTCATGGACGGCATCTGCATCGTCATGGAGTTCCTCATCCGACGGTCCAGCCAAATGCACAACGATTTTTTACAACGCGTTCAAGTGAGATCGTGCTACCAATTCCTTCTGAAGAAGAGGCCTTCACGTTTGCCGTATTTGGAGACCGAACCGGAGGTCAACCAGAAGGTGTGGACGTATTGGCGGATGCTGTTCGGGACGTCAATCTTATCGAGCCGGATCTGGTTATGACGGTAGGTGATTTAGTCAATGGATATAACCGCACAGATGAATGGCTCGTACAGATGCGCGAGTTCAAGTCAATTATGAACAGTCTGCTGTGTCCATGGTTTCCTGTTGCAGGCAATCATGATGTGTATTGGAGACCACTGGATGATCCGGAGATGCCTAAATTTCAGCATCAAGAGAACTATGAAATGCATTTTGGTCCATTGTGGTATTCGTTTCAGCACAAACAATGTGCTTTTACCGTGATTTATTCAGATGAAGGTGATAAAGAAACGGGTGAAAAAAGTTTTTCGAAACCGCATCTTCAAAAAATTAGTGAAGAGCAGCTTTCGTTTTTGAAACAAGCTCTTGCGCGGGGGAAGGATTGCAATCACCAATTTATATTTCTCCACCATCCTCGATGGATTGGGGGCAAGTATGGTGATGACTGGAAAAAACGAGTCCATCCTCTTCTTGTAGATGCTGGAAATGTAACAGCAGTATTTGCAGGTCATATTCATCACATGCGGAGTGATCCGAATGATGGAATTGAATACATTTCTCTTGCTACCGTGGGAGGAGGTCAAAATGGCATTGTTCCGGAGTCCGGGTACCTTCATCAATATCACCTCGTCACAGTTCGAAAAGAACAGGTGGCTATGGCTGCATTTCCCGTAGGTGAGGCGATGGACGTTCGAGAAATTACCGCCAGCCTTCAGGAAGAGACCGTTCAGTTAGCACGGCTTCCGGTAGCTTTTAAAGGAGGGATACAGGTGACGGCAGCCGAACAGAAGAAGTCGAGTGTGAGCAAATTCTCTGCAGAATTTTCAAATCCGACAAGTCGCCCGGTCGAATATACCGCGTCACTTGAAAGCGATGACAATCGATGGCACTTTGCGCCGGATCATGTTCACGGCGTGTTGGACTCCGGCACGAGTTGTGAACTCGAGTTTCAGGCCACATACCGGTCCAAGTACTTTGAAAAAGTATCAGAAATGGTGCAGTTGACCATCTCTCAGGATTATTTGGCACCATCCACTCGATATAGTATCCCAGTAGTACGAAGAGATGTCCCATTACTTTTTGATTCAGCATTATCGTCTCAAGGTATTGCCAACCGGTCATTATCACTTGATGGTAATGGAGATTACGTATCGCTGGATTCAAACAAGGTTCCTCTTCCACAAGGACCTTTTACGTTGGAGTGCTGGTTTAAGGGAAAACAATTTGCAGATCGCGTTGGGCTTCTTGCGAAAACCGAGCAGAGTGAATACGGCATATTCACTTCTCGTGGTCAGCTTGATGCAAGTGTATTTCTTGGTAAATCCTATAAAAGTATCCAGCCGGATTTGAAACTCAAAACAAATCAGTGGTATCACGTGGCCATGGTCTACGAGGGAGAAGCATTGTCGTTGTACCTTGACGGTAAACTTCAGAAGCGGGTGCAGACAAAACAGCCGATGAAGCGGAAAGTGAACTGGTTCCCGCTTCTTGTGGGTGCAGATCCAGATGCACGTGGTCGGGCGAATTCATTTTTTAACGGAGAGATTGATGAGATCAGGCTTTCGAAGGGTGTTGGATATCGTAACTCTTTCGTGCCAGAGCGACGATTGAAACCAAATGAAAACACAGTAATTTTTCTTGACTGTGATCGTACGGTCGGACCATTTCTTGTTGACCGAGGTCCGAAGGGCCATTATTTCCGAATGACTGGCGATACGCATCTTGTCGAGGTTCAGGATGCAGCCAGTCAATAAAAAGTGTTCAGTCTGATTTTGGATTGGTGAGTACGATTCGAACATCGGCCACATTTGTGCCGGTGAGTCCAGTCTCAATCAGGCCGCCCGCAGACTTGAGAAGTTCATGTGAATCACATCGGTCGATTGCTGCTGAGATCTTGCTCGGATGGAGTGCGAGAGACTTTGCGACATCAGCGTCGACGAATCCGCCAGCAGCAGAAGTTGGTCCATCTTCACCGTCAGTCCCGAAGCTGGCGAGAATAGCTCTCGTCGGCCACGCCTTCTGTTGATTCACGAGGATGTCATTTGCTGCCGCAACAACCGTGTGTTGATTGCGACCACCCTGTCCGTGGTCGATAGGTACATTTACAGTTGCTTCTCCACCTTCCACCAGGCATAGAGGTCGGTTTGTTGTTTCGCAGGTCGTGACCATCGTGTTGAGAGATGCTGCTAAACGAAGGCCAACCATATTTGCTGAATCTGAATGAGCATTGCTCGTGGCAGAAACAGCTTCATAGCCCAGTGCTGTAGCGGCCGCTGCTGCAGCATCGACGGCGAGGGAATTTGTCCCGAGAGTAAGGTGGGTTACGTGGCAGCCTTGAGGAGTGATCCAGTTTCCGGAATTGGTTGGAGAGCACGGGAGCGATGAGCCTTCCTCTTTTAGCGCGAGTGCAGCCTGTGCCACGATGGCGCGGTCCTGTTTAGAGATGTTCAAATGAAGAAGTTTTTTATTGATGGTTGCCAGTCTGTGGATTCGTGGCATGCATGGACCAGATCCAATGACTGTTAAAGGATCATTAAGAACATCAGAAAGAACCAGCACAATGAGTTTTCCTGCAGTGCACGCCATTGCGAGCCCACCTGCCTTGACTTGACTCGTCAGGCACCGTACATCGTTCAGAGTTTTAATGTCGACACCTGAATTCGAAAGGCTTTGTGTGAGGTGGGCTAAGGACTGAATCGGAATCTGTGCCCGTGGCAATTCAATAAGTGCTGATGATCCACCTGTGATAAGAACAAAAGCAAGATCGTCTTCTGTAAGATTGCGTAGTTGTTCAAGCATTGTGTGAGTGGCGTGAACAACAGCTTCGGTTGGGAGGTTGTGCTTCTGAGGTCGTGTTTCACGCACCTCAATATGGTTGAGCGGTATTCCGGATCCTTCTGGCACACTCACAAGGCCATGCACCCTGTGCTTTTTTAGACGGCTGCTTCCTAATAAATGTTCCAAGCCGGCAGCGAATCCGGCAGCAGCTTTTCCACCACCTACGACTAGAATTTTCCCGGTGTTCTTAAGTTCTACTGCTTGATTGTTACCAACAAAAATAGGATTCCCATCGAATGTGATCGCGTCCTCAGGTGATTCAACAGCAAGTCGTTCTGTGAGAAGTCGGTAAGGATCAACAGCGGATGTGATGGTAGTAATAATCGATAGTAGATGTTCTTTCTGGTGACGAATGATGTTCAAAGTGCTTTAACTCTTTTTGTTTTAATTGGGCATGGAGGTTCATCTCACCGTTTTTTTATTTTTTCCTCAAAAATAAAAAAAGCAATAAATTGTTGTTAGGGATAATACTTAATACAGTTTGAAGCAATTGAACGATCAAGATCGTGTAAGAAAAAGAATCGTGAGAATATCAATACGTCGCGTTGCGACGCTCGAAGTGTCTTCGGTCCGAGGTGCTCTCTCGTTGTTTCTAGTACTTAATTACACTTCATGCCTTCTCAACGGACATTCAATTTGGAGTGATATACGAAAGTCATAAGCGTTGTGTGAATTCTATCGTCTGGTTAGGTGTTCATATTTCAAATGTCAGCCAATGCCCGCTCGCTGAGTGATCTTTCAAGAATTTGAATAACAGTTTTACTGGTTGTTGTATTTTTAAATAAAGAGTCGATCTGTGTTATGAAATCTCAGTTGTCACAAAATGCCCGAGCTACCAATAAGTAACGAATTGCAAGTCACCAGGTCATTGCGGTGGGTCGTTATTGTCGAGGAGATCTCTTTTGCACGGAGTTTTTTGGGTCGAATTGGGATAAGTCGATGCCCCCTTTCGTTTCTTCTTCAAGAAGTTTGACTCGCAGTTCAAGTCGGTCGATGCGACGTGCCAAGATCGCTG